>MJGMH1__coassemble_1876_pt1 | contig 69034 bp, 71 predicted proteins | sample MJGMH1__metabat2_high_PE_009 | metagenome-assembled genome bin MJGMH1 | reverse complement strand
TTTACCATAGAAGACCTTCTAAAACATTATTTACAGAAAAAGTTTCATACTCTCCAACTAAAAACAGAGCTGGTGCTCTGCGGATATTTTTTATCCGCATTGCATCAGCTCCATTATTTATTTTGGATCATCTCTATTCAATTGTCAGCAATACTTTTGAGATACGGTTATCTTTTAGCTCTCGAATTTCAAAAGAAACATTCTCCACAACAACCTTTTCATGTTTTGAGCTTTCCGGAATATATCCCAAAATTTCAATCAAAAATCCGGAAACGGTATCATAATTCTCTGTCTTCAGATTCAAATCTAGTTTTTCATTCAAATCTTCAATCAGCATTGTTCCATCTACCATATATCTCTTCTCTTCAATCTGCACAATCTCCGGTGTCACACAGTCATGCTCTTCATTAATCTCTCCTACAATCTCTTCAACCAAATCTTCCACAGTGACAATTCCTGAAAATCCTCCATACTCATCAATCAAAACTGCCATATGGTTCTGTGTTCTTTGCAATTCCCGAAACAATTCATCAGCATCCTTGCTATCCGGCACAAAAAATGGCTTTTCCAAAAACGGTCGTATATCTTCTTGATCCACAAGCTTTTTCTGCATTGCGATCATAAGGTCTTTCATATGTAGAATTCCGATAATATTATCTATACTTTCTTCATAAACAGGAATTCTAGAATGTCTTGACTCTAAAACCGCCTCAATATTGTCTTCAAACGAATCAGCGATATCTATCGTAAACACTTCTCTTCTCGGTGTCATTACATCTCTTGCGCTCTTATCATCAAAAGAGAATACCGAATTGATCATCTCATACTCGTGTTCCTCAAAAATTCCACGGCTGTTTCCCATCTCCAGCAAAGCTTTAATCTCTTCTTCTGAGACCGCCTCCTCTAAATCCTCCGTCTTCATACCAATTAAATGTAAAAATGCATTGGTTGATACAGAAAGCAACTTAATAAACGGCAATAATATTTTTGAAACCGTATAAATCGGCTGCACCGTAAAAAAACAGAAAGCCTCCGCTTTTTGCAGCGCGATCCGCTTCGGCACCAGTTCACCAAATACAAGATTAAAATACATTAACAAGATTGTCACTCCAAAAAAAGAAATCGTTCCGGAATACGGAATCTGAAACTGTTCCAGCCAGCGACTTAACACTTGCGATATTCCGGTTGCAGCCGATGCACTTGAGAAAAATCCCGCACATGTGATTGCCACCTGTATCGTCGACAAGAACTTTGTAGAATCCTCAAAAAGAGATTGAATAAGTAACGCCTTTTTATTTCCTTCCTCAGCCAACACCTTGACTCTGTTCTTATTGACAGAGACAACTGCCATCTCGGCTCCGGCAAAAAAAGCATTCACCAGTGTCAGAAGCACCAGTATGAATAGTTGCATTAAAATCTGTGTCCCGTCAGGGTCTGTTTCCATAGTAAAAATAATCCTCCTTTAATCTATGCCTTTTGACATAATTTTAGGAGGATTATATCATCTTTTGCTTCTACTTACAAGATACTTTATAATTATTTTATGTTTAGCGAATACGATCTGGGAATCCCACTTTTCTCTGCACCTTTCTCAAAGTCTTTGTCGCATAATAATTCGCCTTTTCTGCATTGTTCTTGATGATAGAATCAATGTATGCCTTATCTTTTTCCAGTCTGGAAACTTCATCCTGCAATGGTTTCAGCACTGAGATGACTGCCTCTCCGACTGCCGTCTTAAAATCTCCATATCCTTTTCCATCGAATTCTTTGACAACATCCTGCGGAGTCACATTCATACATGCACTGTAGATATCAATCAGATTCTTCACCCCGGGTTGCTCTTCGCGATATAAAATCTGTGCCTCCGAGTCTGTGACTGCACGCTTACATTTTCTCATAATCGTATCAGGATCATCCATCAGATAAATACTTCCATTTACATTCTCATCCGATTTCGACATCTTCTTTGCCGGATCCTGAAGACTCATGATCTTCGCTCCCACTTTTCCGATATATGCTTCCGGAATTGTAAATACATCCCCATAGACACCATTAAATCGCTGTGCAATGTCACGTGTCAGTTCTAAGTGCTGCATCTGGTCTATTCCTACAGGAACAACGTCTGACTGGAATAACAAAATATCTGCCGCCATCAATACCGGATAAGTAAACAATCCTGCGTTGATATTGTCCGCATGTTTTGCAGACTTGTCTTTGAACTGTGTCATACGATTCAGTTCACCCATATATGTATAACAATTCAAAATCCATGCCAGCTCCGCATGTCCCGAGACATGAGACTGATAATAAATACAATTTTTTTCCGGATCCAGTCCTGCCGCAATATATAATGTCAATAATGCTCTTGCACGTTTTCTCAGTGTAGCCGGATCCTGCCTCACTGTAATCGAGTGCATATCGACCACACTGTAAAAGCACTCATATTCATCACTCAGTGTAATCCAGTTCTTTAATGCCCCAAGATAGTTTCCAAGTGTCAAATTTCCCGTTGCCTGCATCCCACTGAATAATACTTTTTTATCATTGATCATGTTTCCATTCCTCCAAGTCTAATCTTCTTTCTAGTGTATCACTTCTACATCTTTTCCGTCAAGATAACGATTTTTCTTTTCCTATTTGTTTTCCGGATACAATACAATTGCCTCTTTTAAAATCTCTGCTTTTCCATCTTTTATCTCTACAATTGAAAGCCCACAATTCTTATGAAGTCCTCCTGCCCAAAACTGATCGATCGTACTGTCCTTGATCACATTTAAGAGCGCGCACAAGCAGGCACCATGTGTAGAAACAAGAATCGTGCTATCCTGATATTCTTCTTTTCCGCTCAATTCTTTCAAAAAAGATGCTGCACGTGCACGAAGCTGTTCAAAACTCTCCCCATCTGCTGCCGGTTGATATGCCTCGGGCTTTTCGAAAAAATTCATAAAATGCGAATCTGGTATGTTATAATTTTCTTCTGCATAACAAAGTCCCTCATAAGACCCAAAACCAATCTCAATAATCCTTTCATCTTCTATCAACTTAACATCCTGTCCTTCAAGAAGAATCTGAGCCGTCTTTTTCGCCCTCTTAAGCGGACTTGTAAATGCTATATCAAACCTTACCCCCAAAAGTCCGTCCCGTGTCTCCTCTGCCAGCTGTATTCCATATGCATTAAGAGGAATATCCGCTCTTCCCTGCAACCTTTTTTCTTTATTCCATTCTGTCTGTCCATGTCGAATCATATATAACTTCATACCTAAAACCTCCTACATTTATTTTACCACACTTTGGCTTGTTTTTTGAAACGAAAATCAGTATAATGAATGCATAGTTTTTAGGAGGAGAAGAAAATGGAGAAAATCACTAGTTTTACAATAGACCACATCAGATTGGTTTCTGGTGTGTATGTTTCCAGAAAAGATCCGATCGGTAATGAAATCATCACAACCTTCGATCTTCGCATGACAAGCCCGAATGACGAACCTGTTATGAACACCGCAGAGATGCATGCGATTGAACATCTCGCCGCCACATTTTTACGGAATCATCCGATATTTGGAAGTAAGGTTATCTACTTTGGACCAATGGGATGCCGCACCGGATTTTATTTGTTATTGGCGGGTGACTACTGCTCAGAAGATATCATCGAACTTTTGAAAGAATTATTTACATTTATCGCAGAATTCAATGATGAGATTCCTGGTGCTTCGGCAAAAGACTGTGGCAATTATCTGGATATGAATCTTCCAATGGCAAGATACCTTGCAAAAAAATATCTAAACGATGTCCTTTTAGATATCAAAAAAAATCAACTCTATTATCCGAACTAAAAAGAAGTTCCCACGGGAACTTCTTTTATCGTTTTAAAACTTCTTTTTTTATATATGAAAAGGTTGCATTCTCACCCTTTTCAGCCAGCATATATAACAGGGTCTCCAACAGTGCCTTGGAATCTTTATGTAAAATCGTATATGGAAGCCCTCTCTGATAATACGCAAGTGGCTGACCGTCATCATACATCTCCTTCATATAGATCTTGGACGCCGCAATTCGATCAATAAACATCTCAACCACATACTTTTTGGGCATGCACATCCCAATCAGTCCTTTTTGTTCGCCCAGTCCATAGTCAATCCAATACTCATAGTGATGCTTATTGCGCCCCTTATGATGAAGCCATGCAGACGAATAGCCAAGCTTTTCACGCTCGGCGTTGTTCGGACTTCTCGTCCCTTGATAGTACTTTGCCCCCACACGAAATTCTGTCCATCCATATTTCGACAAATCATGCATCAATCCCTGTCTGTACAACCCTACTCGGAAGCATCCTTTCATAACAAGAATTTTATGATGTGTAATTGTACAAAAATGCTGCCACGCTTTCATTCGCTTCTCCTTTTACCTAACTCAAAATCATTTTTATTAAAAACAAGGCAAGCAGATGCACCGGATAAAATCCGTAAAAAAGCCACTTCATCTTCTTTCCCTGTGTGCCATTGTAAAGATAGATCGGAATCAATGCCAGTACCCCAAACACTTGAACTCCGCCCATCAAGGCAATATTAACAAATAAGACACTGATCGTTTTCCAAAGCATATCATCCCGAAACAGATAAAAACATAATATCATCAGAACTCCTATTCCACCATAATCTGTTCTCAGTAAATCTGCAATTAAAAACGATACCAAAGATACGGTCACCATCTCAAATTTTCCTGATGATTTCATCAAAAAATACATCATTACAAGACCGATAAACAACGTAAAAAGTATATTCTGGTGTCCGAATTCCAAAATCTTTCCACTGGCAGTAAGGTCAAATGGAATCTCTGATAATAATGCTAAAATACCAATCCGGCACATATATTTTTTGATATCGTGTGTGTAGAAGAAACCTTCCACCAATGTATATGCAAAAATTGGAAACGCCAGTCGCCCAATCACACGAAATAAAATCTGCTCAGGAAACAAAACTGCTCCAATATGATCTATCAGCATCGACAGCATCGCTATCATCTTTAGTGTAAAAGAATCTATCTTTATCTTTTCTGCTATTCTTTCCATCTTCTACCTTCCTAAAAACATTATGATTGTTCTCTCATTGACAACAGTCTCTTTCTGATTTTCCACAAACATTTCTTCTTTCAATTCTTCTTCCGTCGAAAAAACGCGATACCATCTCTTCCCTTTCGAAAGTGCAGGAAGTGCAAATTTATGCTCTGTCCAATGCATATTATATGCAATAAAGCAATCACCTTCACTCTCGCCTTCCCCGTGATAATATACACCAAGCTGTCTGCTCGCCACATTTTGCGGGATCTGCCATGCATTCTCTCCGTGATAGGAGACATCCGGTACCCCGCAGCTCATCTCATCTCTTCCAAGCAAAGGCTTTTCGGAGTGCAAAATAGGCAGACGCTTACGCAGCGCGATCAGATTCCTCACATAATCAAATAATTCTTTTTCTTTTTCAAGCTGCTTCCAATTCAGCCATGCTGTCTCATTATCCTGACAATACACATTATTATTTCCTTTTTGAGAATTTGCGAACTCATCTCCTGCCAGCAGGCATGGTGTCCCCTGCGCCATCAGCAACAGAAAGAATGCGTTCCTCATCTGTTTCTTCCGAAGTTCCAAAACAGCTTTTCTGCGAGTCGCTCCTTCTGCACCACAGTTCCAGCTGTAATTGTAATCCGAACCATCCTGATTATTTTCGCCGTTTGCCTCATTATGTTTTCCATCATATGACACGAGATCTGCCAGAGTGAATCCATTATGGCTCGTAATATAATTACAACTTCTTTGTTCCTTTGACTGCTGTTTCAGCCACCACATCACTCCTGGTACCATCCCTTCGTCTCCTTTCAGGAAACGTCTCATCGTAATCTGAAAATCTTCTTTGTTTTGCAAGATTTTTGTTCGCTTTAAAAGTGGATCTGCCAAAATTGCTTCCATTGGAGCAAGCACCGGATTTAAAATAAATCCGTCAATATGATATTCCAGCACATAATAGCGCAGGCACTCCTCCATCATCTGCGGCATAATGTATTCCGAAAATGGAAGATTTAAAATCACTTCTATCCCCGCACGATGGCATGCCTTCACCATATCTTTAAGTTCTTTTCCTGTATTTTCTTGAGAGGCATAAATTCTTTTTGGAGCAAAGCAATAGGCATCTCCATATCCCCAGTAATTCGTATATTTTTTATTATCCAAAAAGTCATATACCGGCATACACTGAATCTGATTCACACCCAATTCTTTGAAGTACGGAATTTTTTCCATCACACCCGCAAATGTTCCCCTTTTTTTTACTTTCGAACTGCTGTGTTTTGTAAATCCTCGAACATGGAGACTGTAGGCAATCACCTCATGATAGGGAATCTCAAGCGGTGTATCTTCTTCCCAATCATATGCTTCCATGAAAATTCTGCCTCGTTCGCTGCCATCTTCCTGTAATACCAGTTCTTTCACATAAGGGTCTGTCACAACCTTACCTTCTATTTCATAGTTATACTCACAATTCTCAATCGTGCTTTTTTGTAAGGCAAGAAATCGAACTTCTCCCACCGCGTCTTTCTCTAAAAACTCGATTCTTTGGCAAGGCAGCTTAGCCCCCTTCTCATATATCAACAAAAAACAGAGTTTTCCTTGCTCTACAGCTACAGAAAAATTCACATATCCATTATTTTCTGTCACTCCAAGCGGCAATGGATGCCCCTTTTTTTCTCTCATGCCTTCAATCTCCTAATCTTCTCTTTTCCTACTGCCAGCCATCTACACCATACATCTCGAGATTATCTTTATTGATCAAAAATGTCTCTTCATATGTAATTCTTGCATATTTCTCTTTGTTCAGAACACTTAACGCCACTTTTGCAGACTCTTTTCCAATCTCAATCGGAGACTGTCCTCCGGTTGCCGCTATGAGAGAGTTCTCCTTTTCCAACTCTTTTTTAATCTCCGGTGAACCATCCACGCCATAGATATAGACATTCTGCAATTGAGCCGCATTCGCTGCGACAAGTGCGCCAAGCGCTGTCGGATCGTTGCCGCACATAATTGCAGACACATCCGGATGCTCCTTCAAAAGTGTCTCAGCCGCACTCAGCGCCGTATTTAAATCTCCTTTTGTATCACTTCGTCCGACAACCTCAAATCCTTTATCCGCAATTGCCTCCTCAAATCCCGTAATGCGCTCATTGATAGAATTCATTGTTGGGCACTCCAATATCAATACTTTTCCGCCTTCCGGAAGTTTTTCAACAAGGTCTTTTCCACATAAATATCCTGCATTCTTATTATCAGATCCAATATATGCATCCACATAGTCAAATTCTTTTACCTGTGTATCCACATTGATAATCTTCACATCTGCCTCTTTCAATTCTTCCAGTGCAGGTGTGATTGTCTCCCAGTCAACCGGCGTCAGAAAAATTGCATCAATTCCCTGATCGATCATATCTTTAATCTGCTCAATCTGTACATCTGGATCCTGCTTTGGATCTTCTGTAATCAATGTATGTCCATCCTTTTCAAGCGTCTCACGAATTGACGACTCAAGCGTAATAAAATATGGATTCTCCATCGTAATTCCGCTGAATCCAAATGTATATTTTTCCTGCTCTTCTTCGTCCGCTTCCTCTTTCACCTGTGGATTATCTTCCGGTGTCCCTACATTTTTTTTACATGCCGATATGCCAAATACACAGACCAGCAGCAATGCCGTTAATGCTAATACTCTTTTTTTCTTCATCTGCTTCCTCCATAATCTGTTTTCTTATGAATTCCATTCCTTTATTTTAGCCCTTTTTCTAATAATGTCAATAGTTTTCCCTCTTGCAATTCTTGCCACAGTCTGATAGAGTTAGTATATCAATAAAAAAGGAGATAAAAACTATGAGTGAACATAATCATGATTGTGGCTGCGGACATGAAGACTGTAACTGCGGCGAAGAAAACCTTACTGTAACATTGACACTGGATAACGACGAAGTATTGGAATGTGCAGTTCTCACGATTTTCTCAGCTGGTGACAGACAGTATATCGCATTACTTCCATTAGAGGATGCAGAAGACACAGAGGAAGGTGACGTATTCATCTATCGTTTTGAAGAAGATGAAAACGGCGAACCAACTTTAGACAACATCGAAGATGACGATGAGTACGAGTTGGCTGCCGATGCTTTCGACGAATGGCTGGACGAACAAGACTTTGAAGAATTAGAAGACTAATCTAACAAACCTTAAACAGGCAGTGACGTAATGTTACTGCCTGTTTTTTTATTGCATAGGAAATTGAACGACCTTACCCTCTTGTCAACAGCTCCCCCACAAACCGTGACTGTGCCATCGACTTCCCATTACGTTCTTTTGTATAAGAGATAATCAATTTCTTTCGTGCTCTCGTCATAGCCACATAGAACATCCTGCGCTCTTCTTCCACTTCTTCTTTTGTCTCTGCCTTTTTATATGGGGTAATCGTCTCATTCGCCCCGATAATAAATACCAGATCAAACTCCAATCCTTTCGATCCATGCATTGTCATAAATGTGATTGTCTCCGGATCTGTCTCTTTTTGCTGCGACTGCCTCTTTAATTCCTCTGAATATTCTTCAATATGTGTAAACCACTCTTCAATCGTCCGAAACGCTTTCGCCCGTTCTTCAATCTCTCTCAGTACTTCTTTTAAATCTTCCATGTTGATTTTTCGAAATGCCGCATATTCTTTTAAAAATTCATCGTATCCGATATGTTTCCGAATATACTGGATTGCCCCGTACGGCGCCATATTTTTTAATATTCTAAAATCCACCTCAAGCTGATCGATCCGGTCGAGCATCCAATCTTTGTCACAATAGAATTTTCGCAAACTCTCAAATGAAATCGTGGTTCCTTCCACGCTGTCCCGCCCGATATAGCGGTTCGGACGATTCATAATCGCCAAAAATGATTTTCGTGAGCGGTCTCCTAACGCCATCTTCAAATACGTGATCAAATCCTGTGCAATAAAATGTTCATACAGATTCGGCATGCGTTCTTTCATCCGAAACGGCATGTTGTATTCCATAAATGTCTCCGCCAACGCACGTGCCTCCACATTTGTGCGGAACAACACCGCAATCTCTGAAGACGGGATACCTCTTTTTTTCGCCTCCTGAATCTGACTGACCACATACTTGCTTTCTTCAATCGGATGTCTGACCTCCTGAATGTGAACGGTCTCTCCCTGCTCGTTCGTTGTGATGATCTGCTTTGGATAACGGTTTACATTGTGCCGGATCACCCGTGCCGCCCCATTTACAATCGCTTTTGTAGAGCGATAATTCACATCCAGCAAAATCTCTTTTGTATCAGGGTAATCTTTCTTAAACCCAAGCATGATATCCGGTCTTGCACCGCGGAATCGATAAATTGACTGATCATCATCTCCAACAATGAATAAGTTGTTTTCCGGCGCCGCCAGCATTCGAATCACATCATACTGTACCTGATTGATGTCTTGAAACTCATCAATTAAAATATACCGGAATTTTCTCTGCCACATGCTCAAAATATCCGGTCTCTTTTTGAACAATTCATAGACAAGCACAAGCATATCATCAAAATCGATTTTCTTTAACCGTTTCCGCTCTTTCTCATACTGCTCGAAAATTTCCCGAAAAACCTCTTCTGAACAGTTCAAAGACTCATATTCCGCCAATGGAATCTGATTATTTTTGATATTTCCAATCTCTCCTGCAATCCCTTGCAAAAAATCTTTCTCATCATCAATATCAATCTCCATTCTGCCAATGACCTGTTTTAACAGCTGGTATTTTTGTTCCTCGGAAAGAATATTTGACGCATTCATCCTATATGCCCATTTTAAAATACCATAATAAATACCATGAAACGTTCCAAATGTGACAGGCCCTGCTTTCTGTCCGCACAAACGCACAAAACGCTCTTTCATCTCAACTGATGCCGCTTTTGTAAATGTAATCACAAGAATCTCTTCCGGACTCACGTGATGTTTTCCAATCAGATATTCAATTCGTTTCGTGATTGTGAGTGTTTTCCCGGAACCGGGACCTGCGAGAACCATACATGGACCATCCTTGTGGACGACTGCCTGAACTTGAGACGGATTCAAACTCATACGTTTTCTCCTTTCCAGATAAGTGAAGGACGGGCAGATTCCCGTCCCTCTCCCACTATTTACTTAACAATTCAATTCCCTTGCGAATACGTGCTAAAGACTCTTCTTTTCCCAGAATCTCCATAATCTCCGTTGCACCGCCAGGTGTATTCTGCTTTCCGGATACAGCTGTTCTCACCGGCCACATTGCGTAACCGTTCTTGCATCCTTTTTCTTCTACATAGCCTTTCAGCACAGCATACAGCGCATCATTGCTGTAATCTTCCTGTGCCTCAAAAAGAGGAAGAATCTCTTTTAACACCTCAAGAGAAGTCTCCTCATTCGTCTTCATCTTCTTGTGTGTATACATTGCAGTATCATACTCTGGAAGTTCTTCAAAGAAATCAATATGTTCTTTGATGTCTGGGAAAATCTCGATTCTTGTCTTCACAAGCGCTGCAATTTTTTTCAGGTCATAATCCTTTGTGATCACTTCTTTGATGTATGGCTCTGCCAATTCATAGAATTTTTCAAAATCCATTGCTTTGAGATATTCGCCGTTCATCCATTTTAATTTTACTGTGTCAAACACTGCAGGCGACTTACTCATGTGATGATAATCAAATGCTTTCACCAATTCTTCCAAAGAGAAGATCTCTCTGTTATCTGTAGGACTCCATCCAAGTAATGCCACGTAATTCACAACTGCTTCTGTCAAAAATCCCTGTTCGATCAGATCCTCATAAGAAGAATGTCCGCATCGCTTGCTCAGTTTTTTGTGTGTCTCATCTGTGATCAGCGGACAGTGTACATAAGTCGGCACTTCCCAGCCGAACGCTTCATACAGACGATTGTACTTCGGCGCAGATGACAAATATTCATTACCGCGAACTACATGTGTGATTCCCTGTAAATGATCATCGATTACATTGGCAAAATTATAGGTCGGATATCCATCTGATTTGATCAAAATCATGTCATCCAACTCCGCATTCGGAACTGTAATATCTCCGTAAATCTCATCGTGGAATGTCGTTGTACCTTCTGTCGGCATATTAATACGAATAACATATGGCTTTCCTGCCGCTAGATTCGCCTCAATCTCTTCTTTGCTCAGATGCAGACAGTGCTTGTCATATACTACGATCTCGGCTCCGCCCTCTGTCACTTCAGTTTTCAAAGAGTCCAGTCTTTCTTTGTCGCAGAAACAGTAATAAGCATCTCCCTGCTCGATCAACTGTTTTGCATATTTCAGATACAATCCCATCTGTTGTCTCTCGCTTTGCACATATGGACCGACTCCGCCGTCTTTGTCAGGACCTTCATCGTGAATCAATCCTGTCTTTTCCAAAGTGCGGTATATAATCTCAAGTGCACCCTCAACAAAACGTTCCTGATCTGTATCCTCGATACGAAGAAGAAAATCGCCGTCTTCATGTTTTGCGATCAAATATGCATATAACGCTGTACGCAGATTTCCGACGTGCATTCTTCCGGTTGGACTTGGTGCAAATCTTGTTCTTACTTTACTCATGTTCTAACACTCCTATTCTCTTTTGCTTTCGCTGAATTTTATTATATAACAAGTTGCAGTGTATTTACAACTCTATTTTCTCTTATTCTTCCAGTAACTTACTTGAAACCATTGTTTTGGAATTGACACCACAAATACAATTCCAAGCACGATGGCAAACGCCATCTTCAATGACTCGATTCCTTTCTGAGATGCAAGCTTCAGACTGTCTGTAACAAAATAATACGCTGTATAATAGACACCGGCTCCTGGTACAAGCGGGAATATCCCGGATACTAAGAATACCGTGATCGGACATTTCTTCCACACAGCAAAAATCCGCGACAACAGCACAACAACAATCGTGCCCGCAAAGCATGCCATCGGCGCCGACCCAAGCGGTGCGAGCGCGCAGTAGCAAAGCCACCCAGCCATACCGGTCAATCCACAGCAAAAATAAAATCGCTTATGTACGTTGAACAGAATAGAAAATGCGACCGTTCCCCAAAACGAACACAATATATTTGCAATCATAATGCCATACCTCCTAAAATACTATTATAGGCGGACAACACTGTTCCTACACCGATTGCAATATATACGAACACAAGCAGCGCATCGATCATTCTGACCGTTCCGGAAATAAAATCACTATTGGCAATATCTCTAATCGCATTGGTAAACGCAACTCCGGGTACTAAAGGCAGAATGGAACCAATGATCACCTTGTCAAGACTCACCGCAAAAGGGAAATTAATATTCGAGGCGATCAACGCCAGTATCGTAATGAATCCTCCACCCACGATATTAATGATAATCTTTGACATCGTGTGTTTCTGTGCAAAAATCACCAGCACATACAAAAGTGTCCCTATGACAAACGCAATTAAGCTCTCCCATATATTCGCTTTCAACAGATAGCAAAAGGAACCACTGCCAAGCCCAGCCGCCAAAACGAGGTACAAACTTTTTTTAGGAGGGAGCTTCTCAATCTCTTCCAGACGCCGGAAAGCTTCATCAATCCCAACTCTTCCCGCTGAGATCTCTCTCGACAAGTCGTTGACTTCCGTGACAATCCCAAGGTGTATCCCTGCCATTGGCACATGCTTCACCTTAGCAAAGTTCTCTTTTCCTTTGCTGTATGCTGTCAGAAAAATTCCATTACTCAGCACAAAGGAATCCACTTCTTCCACACCAAATCTTTTGCAAATATGTTCTATTGTCTCTTCTACACGGAAAATCTCTGCTCCGTTTCTCAACAAAATACGACCTGCTTCTAACGCAAGTTCTAATACTCTGTGCATCTCAGGATATTCTTCCTGATCCACCTGTGTCACTTCCACTTCAGACATCTTCTCTGCCTCCCCTTTGTATCGTAATGCTATGATACTATTCCCTTTGTCCACTTGTCAATCATACTACATAAAATTTGCAAATACCGATGCGCCGACCACCGTGACCAGACCCGCCACTGCGATAGAAAGACTGCTCATCGCTCCTTGTACTTCACCAAGCTCCAAAGCTTTTGTCGTTCCTATCGCATGTGCCGACGTACCAAGCGCCAAACCTACTGCGACAGGCTCCTGTATCTGAAACATTTTGCAAATCTGCTCTCCTATTACATTTCCAAGTACTCCGGTCACGATGATCACTGCTACGGTAATGGTTGTAAACCCTCCGAGTTCTTCCGAAACCCCAATTCCGATTGCTGTTGTGATTGATTTTGGGAGTAATGTAACATATTCCTTATGGCTGAGTCCAAACAGATATGCCATTCCAAATACACTTCCAAGACTTGAGAACACTCCTGCTACAATTCCTAATACCACTGCTGTCAGATTTTTTTTCAACAACTCAATCTGCTGATACAGCGGAATTGCAAGACAGACCGTTGCAGGTGTCAACAGATAACTCAGATACTTTGCTGTCTCATCATATACTTCATAATCTATTCCAAACACCTGTAATACAATAATGACAAAAATAATAGCAAGTAACAGTGGATTTAAAAAGCCCCAGTTAAACTTTCTTTTCAAAAACAACCCAATTCCATACCCTGTAATGCTGACTGTCACGCCAAAATAAAGTGAATTATTTAATAACTCTTTCATCTTTCATTTCTCCTGTCTTTTGTTTTCGTCGAATCAATGTCTGTGTCACCTTTCCGGTACACACCATCACAATCACTGTCGACAGGCAGGTGATCACGACAACCGGAATCAAAATCTCTTTCAGATCCCCCCACACAACAATCAAACCAACCGCCGCCGGAATAAACATTGGCGGCATAATATCAATCAAAAAATCAGCGGCAATTTTCACCTGACTTAGTTTCACAGCTTTTGTTCCAAGACAAATAAGCATCACTATAAGTCCATAAATACTTGCGGGAATCGGCAGTGGGAGCAGAGCATACAGTAGTTCCCCCACAAAAGTAACCGCTAAAATCACACCAAACTGATACAACAATTTCATTTTTCTTTTCCTCCCGTTTTACGGCATAGAAAAGCGTGACCCAAAATCCGGTCACGCTTGTGTTACTATGCTGATTTCTCTTCTAATAATTTATCAATACTTACTAATTTTACACTGAGTACAAAAATATCTGCTGCAACTGCAAGTTCTTCCGGTGTCGGATACGATGGTGCAATACGGATGTTGCTGTCTTTTGGGTCTTTTCCATATGGGAATGTTGCCCCCGCTCCGGTCATTACAAGGCCTGCCTCTTTCGCTTTCGCCACGATTGCTTTCGCGCAGCCCTCCATCGCATCAAATGAGATGAAATAGCCACCTCTTGGGCGAATCCAGCTTCCGATTTCCAAACCACCCAATTCTTTTTCTAACACATTCAAAACTGTCTCAAATTTTGGTCTTAAAATATCTGCATGCTTCTTCATATGCTGAACCATTCCATGAATATCTTTATAGTAGCGAGCATGACGAAGCTGATTCAGTTTATCGTGTCCGATTGTCTGTATCTGCATCTGTTCTCTAATCGCAACCAGATTCTCTGTGGATGCCGCAATAGCTGCAACTCCGGAACCCGGAAAACTTACTTTTGAAGTAGAACAGAATTTGTATACCATATCCGGATTTCCTTCCTTTTTACACTCCATGAAAATCTCCACCAAAGAATCTTGTTTATCTTCATATAAATGGTGGATTCCATAAGCATTATCCCAATAAATACGGAAGTCTTCGGCAGCTGGCTTTAATCTTGCAAATCTTCTCACCGTTTCGTCAGAGTATGTAATCCCCTGCGGGTTGGAATATTTCGGTACACACCAGATTCCCTTCACTGCTGGATCTGTGTTTACCAGCTGTTCTACCATATCCATATCCGGTCCGTCATCGTGCATTGGGATATTGACCATCTCAATTCCGAAATGCTCTGTGATCGCAAAATGCCTGTCATATCCTGGTACCGGACATAAAAATTTTACCTTGTCAAGTTTGCACCAAGGAGTGCTGCCCATAACGCCATGTGTCATAGAACGTGCCACAGTATCGTACATAATATTCAGACTTGAATTACCAAAAATAACAATATTGTCAATCGGTACTTCCATCATATCTGCAAGAAGCTGTTTTGCTTCACGGATTCCATCAAGCACACCATAGTTTCTGCAATCCACACCTTCTTCGCATTTCAAATCAGAATCGCTTCTCAAAACATCCATCATACCCATCGCTAAATCAAGCTGCGCTGCGGATGGTTTCCCTCTGGACATATCTAATTTCAGTCCTTTTGATTTCACATCCTCAAAACGTGTCTCCAATTCATTTTTCATTTCTAATAATTCATCTCTACTTAAGTCTTTGTACGCCGTCATCTGCAAAACCTCCTGTTATTTTCATACTATCTGCTATTCTATACGATTTTTGATTTTTCTTCAATGCTTTCTTGCATTTTTTTGTGTTTTTCCTATTTTTTAGTAATTTTTAATTGTATTTATGAATTTCACTTTTTCTTTTCATTCATTTTTATACTATATTTCAAAGAATTTTGTTTCCATCCTTTCTGAAAAAGTCGAAATAACGTGTCCATAATAAAGATTGCAATGGCAATCACTCCTGCAAGTTCCAGCGTATTCGTCAGATAATAGCTAGACATTGCACGATCTCCCTGAATAATATAATATACAATGCGATACATGCCTGCTCCCGGCACCGTCGGAAGAATACCTGCAATCAAAAACACCGTAACCGGTGCTTTAAAAATTCTTGCAAAGGTGTGGGAAATTAAGGTAATCGTCATCGCCGATATAAAGGTGGCAAGAACTGTATCCGCTTCCGCATGTTCGCTCAAAAGATACGCCAGCCAGCCAACTGCACCTACGATTCCCGCACAGCCAAGATATTTTTTTGGTGTCTCCTGCAGAACTGCAAACGTAAAAATTGCAATAAACGCCCCTAATACTCGTACAATCATAAGAAACTCCTTCCCGCAACCGCTCCAAATAACGCCATACCGATTCCCACTCCAAGGGCTATCGATGCCGCTTTTAAAAATGCCTCCAAAACACGTGCCCCTCCTGAAAGATAATCCCCCTGCAAGGTATCACGGATCGCATTCGTAATCGCCACCCCCGGAACAAGAGGCATAATTGCACTGATGATTACAGTATCCATGTTGATCTCTTTCATTCCATATGTTTTCATTGCAATTGCAAGTATCGCAATTCCCATCGAAGACAAAATATCGATGATAATCACATTCATCTTCACTTTCTCTCCAAGCGTGATGATCGCAGCCAAAAGAACACCCACCACAGCAGTCGCCGCGACATCCAGAAAACTTCCCCCAAACATCATTGCAAATCCTGCTGCGACTCCTACCAGTGCGGCATTGCAAAGTGTCCGATTATACTGCATCCCGCCTATCTTTCTCAGAGCCTGGTAGGTCTCCTCCAATGTAAATTCCCCGCCGCAATATCTTCGTGAGATATCATTGACCTGAATGACATGATTCAGATTAGTCGTTCTGTTATTGACCGCCTTTATAACTGTCATCGGCTGTTCCATATCCGGACTGTTAATCGTTGCCATGATTCCTGTCATCAGTGCCAATGCCTCAATCGACTCCGCCTTTGAGGTCTTCAAAATATGATACATCGTATCTTCCACCCGATAAGTCTCCGCACCGCTGCACAGCATAATCTCTCCCGCCAGTACAGCCGTATCCAATAGTAATTTATGATTCATTTGATAACTTTCCTAAAAATTCCTTCATCCTCGTATTTTGCGAGCCAAACACCTCATCTGGTGTCCCTTGCTCCACAATATATCCATTATCCATAAAAATGATCTTGTCTGCAACATTTTTTGCAAAATTCATCTCATGAGTTACAATTACCATTGTCATATGTTCTGCCGCAAGGTTGCGAATAACCTTTAAAATCTCTCCTGTCAGCTCCGGATCAAGCGCAGAAGTCGGTTCATCGAAAAACAGAATCTTTGGATTCATCGCCAACGCTCTCGCAATGGATACTCTCTGCTGCTGCCCGCCGGATAACTGATATGGATAAGCGTCTCCTCGCCCTTCTAATCCCATTTTTGCAAGCAACTCATTTGCCTTGGCAAACACTTCTTCCTTTTTTCTTTTCTGTACCTTAATTGGTGCATCTGTAATATTTTTCATCACCGAATAGTGCGGGAACAGATTAAAGTTTTGAAACACCAGCCCAAAATAACTTTTGATTTTTTTCAGCTGATCGGCTTTTGCATAGACTGATTTTCCATCATTTCCTATAGAAACTGCTTTTTCTCCCATATAACTCATCTCACCACTGTCCGTCGTCTCAAGCATTGTCGCACACCGGAGAAGCGTGGATTTTCCCGAGCCGGAAGGTCCTATGATTGCGACGACTTCTCCTTTTTTTACTGTCAAAGAGATATCTTTTAACACTTCCAAATCTCCAAAGCTTTTTCTGATATGATTCATCTCCAATAAATTCATCTGTTCTTCCCCCTAACGATAATAGTCCATCTTCTTTTCAATGCGCTCCATCACAAATGCCACGATAAAGTTAAACACATAGTAAAATACTGCCGCTATAATCAGCGGGGACACACTTGCCTGAGACGCCGAGATTGCCTTTGCCACCGTGAACATCTCCTGCACACTCAATACATAAGCAATGGATGTATCTTTCACTAACGTGATCACCTCATTCGTAATCGATGGCAAAATCCGTTTCATCACCTGTGGAAAAATAATTTTCACAAATGTCTGTACTTTTGTATATCCAAGAATCTCAGCCGCTTCATACTGTCCAATCGGCATAGATTCAATTCCACCACGATAAATTTCCGCAAAATAAGCGGCATAATTTAACACAAATCCAAGGATTACTGCAGTGTTCATCCACTCCGGTGTCATCTGCATCTTCAGTACGTAATATCTTCCAAAATAAATAAACATCAGTTGTAAGATCAACGGTGTCCCTCTCATGATCGATATGTACACTTTCACAATCGTGCGAATCACCACGTTTTTTGACATTCGTCCGAAAGACACAATAATTCCAAGTGGCAGAGAAAGAATCAGTGTGAATGCAAATATCCAAAACGACTTTATCATCCCCTGTGCCATCATGCTGAGCATCATCCCTATACTCATAATCTAAAACCTCTCTTTTCTCGTATTCTATCTGCGAAAGAAGAGGACCATCACGTTTGACAGCCCTCTATCTTTTTTATCATTTTCCGATTGTTGTGATATCTTCCTGAAACCATTTTTCGGAAATTTTCTTCATTGTACCATCTTCTGCCATCTCTTCTAATGTCTTTTGCACTTTGTCTCGCAGTTCATCATTGCCCTTCAAAAATCCCACCGCATATTCCTCTGATGCCAATGCATCGTCCAAAAGTACAAAGTCTGCTTTTCTCTGTTCAATCTGATATTTTGCGACGACAACATCCATCGCAATCGCATCGACTGCCCCTGATTCCAGATCCATAAAAGCAGTGTTATAGTCTGAGACAATCTTCAATTCCTTAAAACTCTTCTGAAGCTTTTCCTGTTTTTCCAGTGCTTTTTGAGCTGAAGAATCTGTCTGTACATCGACAACCTTCCCCGCAAGATCCGCCTGTGTTTTGATTCCGGAATCGTTCCTTACAACAAATACCTGCTCATTATTGAGATACGGCTCACTCCATGTATACTTATCTTCACGTCCGGTCATTGTAAATCCATTCCAAATGCAGTCAATTCCTCCTGAACTCAATTCCATATCTTTTGCATCCCAGGAAATCGGCTTCGGAACAAATTTCATATCAAGTCTGTCTGCAACTTCCTTTGCCAAGTCCAAATCGAATCCGGTATATTCTCCGTCATCTCCAACGAATCCCATCGGCGGGAAATCCTGATCAAACCCAACCGTAAATGTCTTCTGCGTCTTATCGCTCCCACCGTCACTTTGCTTCTGATCGTCCTTTGCTCCACATCCTGCAAATACTGTTGTCACAGAAAACACAAGAGCCATCATCAGTGCTATTTTCTTTTTCATATTTATATCCTCCCATCCACTTTATCATATTATTACTCTACCACACTAAATCACTTTGTAATGATAGCACAGAAAGTAATACGTGTCAACGAGAAAATCTTGCACACAAAAAAGACGGAAGCTAAATCTCTCCCGTCCCAAGTCTTCTATATTGCTCCTTCCACTCCGACAATGTTTCCTCGTTTAATGTCGGTCTGGAATGTTTTTTTAATTCTTCTATCTCGTTACTTAATTCTTCATTTACCTGATGATAGACTTCATTATTTTCAAGAAGTTTTGCATAACTTTCGCTGTTCATAAATTTTTTACAACAATAGAGATACGCCTTGCGCATCGACTCCTCTTCACAAATCTGAAATGCGGCTTCATACATCTTAGCCGCCTCCTCATATAAAAACATTCTTCCATACGCTGCTCCAAGACATCCATACACTTTCCCATAAAATTTTCCATCCACGCTGTCATCATGAACGCCATGCACAATAGACTGATAAATCAAAATAGCTGGTTTCACTGCGCCGCTTTCCAAGAGGTTATCTGCCTTATATTTCTTTCGTTCAATCTCCTTTTGATTTTTCAGCCGCTCTAATACATTTTGAATCTGACGCAGTTCTGCTGTTGTATAAATGGAGGCATAGGCAAGAATTGTCACAACAAACTTTTCCATAGCTCCATGCTGTTTTAAAGATTGTCTTAAATTTTGAGAAAGCTCCGTCAACGCCAATTCTTCTTCCAACCAATCGCAAAGCTGTTCATTCATAATTGTATAATCAATGAGATACAAATTATTACACAAATAATAACACAATTCTTCAATCGTATAAATTTTCCGATGTATCCTTGTAATCTCATATGGTTGTTTCGCTTTCTTTTTATAACAAAGAATTAAACTGCCCATCATTTCCTCCTAAATGTATCTCTTTTTCTTCGTAGAAATCAGTTGCCGGAAAAAATTCTCCAAACCCAATATCTTTAAAGCTAATTTTACATGTCTTTTCATCCAAAAATAGTGTTTTTACCTGAAGCCTCAATGCATAATCCTTTCTCTTCGGAAGTTCTTCCATAGAAACTGTCTCAACACGCATTTCATTTCCAGTAAGTGACTCAATATGTATCTCAATATCTTCTACTTCTTCCAGAAGCACTTCAAACTGCATATCCGATTCGTACCATCTCGTTCCCCACGGAACAACTGGATACCATTCATCTTGCCCATTGATACGCATCTTCAGGCAGATCTGTTCTGTCATCTTCGTATCGTCCAAATAAATCGGTCCCTCTTTGTAGTCCAGACTTCTTCTGTAAGCGGTATAGCATGCTCCCTTGCTATAAAGATTGTTTCCTAAAAATGCTCTTCTTCCATTACACAACACTTTCAATGAAAGCGGATACCAATTGTTCTCAAATCCCTCTCCAGTCAAAAATACCGAAGATACAAGTTTTTTATCAAACACACTCTGTACAAACTGTTTGAATCGATTATCGGCAGCCTTTGCCCGATCCACATTCAGAACCGGATAGACCGCTGCCAGTTCCTTCATCTGTGCACTCGCCACTTCATCCACTGTCACAAATGTATCAGCACCCTTCCCAATGCCCGTTCGGAGCTTGCGAAGCATATACGCTCTCACTTCGTACCGATCACAGTGAAATAAGGCAGCCTCATAATGCCATAGTTCTTTTGGTTGATAAAGCATGTAATTACAAAAGCTCTCCTTATAATCCTGCACATAAATATTACTTTTGGCTACTCCAATACGCTGTCCGATTCCTTTTAAAATCTTCCCGATGTCCACACTCATACGAGGAACCGTAAACACAAGTTGTTGGATCTGTTCAAATTTTTCCAAAGACAACTCTATAAATTTCGCCAAAAGCCAAACTGCCTCATATGTTTCCTCCCCAAGTGAAACTTTTTCTCTTAAAAGTGATTTCACAAACAAATTTGACACCGTATATCCTTCTCTCGACACTCCAAGACACTTTGCATCGTTGCCAAAAGACCATACATCCCCTTTTCGACCAAGAACTAGCGGAATCTGATAGTTATCTGCCACAATTTCCATTGTCTGCGGCTCTTGCTGCTCTTCGCTGTAAAAACTGATCTGGCAATTTTTTTCGTTTAAATCGTACCCTAAAATATTTCCTGTCACGCTGTCATCCCCCATTTAATATGTCTGAAATATCTGTTCAGCAATTTCTTCTTCCTGCTGATATGATTCCATCGCTGTTTTCTTTTCCTCATCACTCAAATCAATCATAGAATTTAATTGTCCAAACTTTCCAGCCAAACAAACATCTCTTTCCAGCCTCACATTCATTTTTTCACTTGCAATCTTCCTGTCTTTTCGCGTCTCTTTGAAATAATATTTCAATATCTCATCCTTATATAAAATAAATTCTTTTGCAAAGACAGTACCATACATTGGAAGGAGTGATTCACTCTGATAATCTAGTTTTTCCATCTCTCCCCGATTGATCTGATATACAATTTTTACTTTGCTGTCCAATGTCGCATGATATTCCACAATGACTTTATCATACAATTGTACTTCCCGTAGCCAGTTTTCCGGATAAGACAAATAAGATGAAAATACTAGTCTCTTTTCACACATCTCTCTCAAAAATCCCCGAAGCATCTCTTCATATTCCATGTGTTCAGTCGTTCTATCTGCATAATATTTTAATATTGCCACTTTACAAATATCAGCAATATATTCTTTTTCTTCATATTCTTTTACAATAATCGTAAATATACTTTCACTTACTTTCCGGTCAAGCACCACAAATTCTTTTGATACATAGGCAAGATATGCCTGCTTCAAACGAAAATATGGATTGCCCTCATAATAGTAATCTTCAAAAATTGCCTCTTCTGAAAACAATGTCTCTGAAAACAACATCTGAGAAATAATGCGTTCTGAAAGTGCATGTGTCTCCACATCGTACTCCTTTGCACGCTTCCAAAGCAATTTCATATCACGTGTTGCTCCACAATAAAAGGTTGCAAGATAGGTCAAAAGTGCTTTGTCATAATATCCTCTCTTCATGACTTCAAACGACACATATAGTAGAAAGTCATCTTCTGACGATCCCTCTTCCCGAATCTTCTTTGTGCACATCAAAAATATTTCCCGCTCATCAAACGCCTGAAGTCCATATGTCTTTAAATTCTCAAAAGTAACCGGTATTACCTTCTTCGCCATCTCCTGCTCTGCTCGGTCTGTCATCCGTTTCTTGCACATCTCCAAAAAACGCACCTCATAAAGCATGCGCTTTGCATCATATGGAATCGACTCGGTGTAATGCATTCCGTTCTTCGCTTCCCACACAATTCTTGCATTCTCATCATAAAGATAGATCTTCGCTCCTTTTTTGGAATACGCAACTCTTTGTCTAATAGTACCATCTTTTTCAATAACAATCACATACTTTACACCAGATTTTTTTGCTCTCACCCAATATGCATGGCAGATATCATACAATGCATCCAAACGCTCTGGATTCATCTTTTCTTCCACTAGAAAACGGTTGTAAATAATCCTCAACTCTTCGCTGATCTGTCTCTTTAAAAGCTGATTCCACGCAAACACTTCCATCTCTTCCTGATAATACTGGTATATCTCACTTTCTTCATCTTCATATGTTAAAATATTGGCATACAAAATCGACGCTCTTTGATCGTCCAAATGATTTCCATGCATAAAATACAGATATACAATGCGCGGCAATGCTCTCCGCAGTCTTCTTCCGTCGATCGACATCATGTAATACTCATAAAGCTGTGCGATTTTAAGTTCCTGCTTCACCGCCTTTTCGTACCATTTAAAACAGGATGCCCCGGTCTTATTCCCCTTGATCAATTGCACACAAATCGCATTCAATACCTTTTGTTCTGCATAAATCTTATAGAGTCTCTCCAAAATATAATGCAAACGTTTGTCATATTCTTTTTGATGGCTAATCAATTCTGCAGCATATTCTGCAAGTTCCCGCGTGATCAGTTTGTATTTAACGGCAAAATTCAACACCTGTATCTCAAAGTCACCGAGCTTTCGAAGAAGAATCACCTGATTCTTTAGACAGAGATATGCTTCCGCATAAAATAAAATGTGATTTGTTCCATTATAAAACTGTCTCTCAAGTATCCTGAACCGCTCACTGTCACTTTTATATTTGGGATCCAGATTCACTAACATACATAGAAGCTGCCAGGAATATGGATATTTGATATAGAGACGATTCAATTCCTCCAACACTCTGTTCGTATGATTTGTATCCTCTCTAAGCAACGCTGTCAAAAATAAATAGTAAGCACTGATCTCTGGTTTTTTCCCAATTGCAAACCGATTGTAATTAAAATTCTCTAAAATCCATCGCGCTTCTTCCTTTTTACCGCCATACAGATAAATGTGAGCCTGCATCAGCAGATAATATTCATTCTCTTGTTCTATATCTCGAAGCTGCTTTGCTCTCTCAATCTCTTTTTCCATCCACTCATCTCGCGAAAGTTTTCCTGAAATACATGACAAATACTCTTTCAGTCCCTGTGCTTCCAACAATTCTTTCTCTCTTCCCGCATGATTATGTGAAACATGCTGGCATACTAAAACATCCACATGCAAAACTTCATATGGTGTCTCTATAAAAATACGTCCATAATTCTTCCCTGCATGTAGTTTTTTCTCTTTTATACTGTATTCAAGCCGATAACTGTCCCCCACAAAATCATCCGTTTTGATCTCCTCATCGCGAATCTGAATAAATGCCCCATCTGCCCAAATCCGGATTGGGACAAATCCCCACGTATTTTTGGTAATCTCAATCCAATCCTTTGTCTCCTCTAAAACATCTTGCAATTGGCGTTCTTCATCGGAAAGTGTAAGAAATATCTTTTCTTTCTGCTTGATTCCGACAAGAAATTCTTCTAAAGCCTCCTCGTCGAGCGCCCATTTGCGCATATTGTCATAAAGATTCTTGACTCTCAATTCTTCATATTTTAATACATCATAAAATTGTCTCGTACGGAACAATCTTCTTGCTTCAGAAAAATCTTTCATTGCCAGCCGTTTAAAATCTTCCACATTCTGTATCTTTCCATAGGAAGTCATAATGAATGGTTTCTCAATCATTGCTGTAAACGTAAGCTCATATTCCCCACCACTGCACATCACAGTAAACTTCCCACGCTCCATCTGACCCGGCTTTAATCCTGCAGCATCATATGTAAAATTAATCTTCACTGGATTCCCTTCAAATCCCTGTTCACTGCATTGAATCCGAAAAGAAGACGAATAGACAATCCCTCTGATATCTCCATCTTTTTGATTCTGTATGATAAAACTTCCGCTGTAAACTTCTCCTTCTCCAATCATCATTTGAATATGTGTCTCCGGAAATACAACCTCCGGACGCTCTATCTGAAAATCTCCTTTTGAGAATTTCTTTATCTTATTTTTCATCTAGTCACCTGCTTTATGTTTCTTTCATTGCATTTTCTCCAAATATCATTATAATAAATTATAGCATCATTCTACTGTTTCTGGCAAGAGAATATAAAGGAGGGTTTTATGCAGAAACATCTACAATTTCACGGAAGTGATTTAGAAAAAATCGAAAAAATTTATAATATACCCAAAGAAGAGATTGTTTGTTTTGCTAGCAACGTCAATCCACTTGGGCTATCCGAGCAGGTGAAAAATCAACTTGTCAGGCATCTTGACATCATTACGACATATCCCGATCGAAATTACTCTTCTCTTCGCCGGGTGATCGGAAAATACAGTGATATCGATCCAGATTACATTGTTGTCGGAAATGGCTCCACCGAGTTGATTTCTCTTTTGATTCAACACCGCGCACCTAAAAGTGCACTTCTACTCGGTCCTACCTATTCAGAATACGAGCGGGAACTCTCCCTTTGCGGCGGCAAGCTTTCCTATTATGCTCTCTCTGCTGCAACGGATTTTCAATTGGATGTATCGGATTTTTGTCGAACTCTCGACGATACCATTGATCTGCTGATTATATGCAACCCCAACAATCCTACTTCTTCTGCAATCTCTGTGTCGGATTTGAAAGCCATCGTTCAGACCTGTCAGAAGTTAGATATCTTTGTGATGATCGATGAAACTTATATCGAATTTGTCTCCTTGATTCCAGCGTTCAGTGCCGTCTGCCTTGTCCCTGACTATGATAATCTGATGGTATTAAGAGGTGTCTCCAAGTTCTTTGCTGCACCAGGCTTAAGACTTGGATATGGCATGACAAGCAATGTTCATTTTCGGAACATTTTGAAAGAGCATCAGAATCCCTGGTCGTTAAACAGCGTCTGAGCATTCGCTGGGGAATTATTCTTACAAGACACTGGCTATATTCAAAAGACAAGACAATTGATTGAAACAGAACGGACAAGAATATATGAAACCTTGCAGACGATACCAGAACTCAAAGCATTCAAACCTTCGGCAAATTTTGTTCTGGTGCAGATTTTAAAGGAAGGCGTAACTTCATTTGATGTGTTCGACAATCTGATCCGTCAAAAATTAATGATTCGAGATTGTTCTTCTTTTGAACAGCTAGATGGCGAATTTATCCGCTTCTGCATCATGAGTCCTGAAGAGAATACACGACTGCTATACGCACTCAAGACATTTTTTTCGGAAAACTAAGTAATACAAAATGACCGGATATTCACATCTCATTACAAAATGGTTGAATATCCGATCTTTTCTCCTATTTTTTTAAGATCAGTGCAACAAACACCAAATCTCTTGCTCCTGTATTTTTCAATCCATGTCCATCACCGTCTTTACAGAAAAACACATCTCCTTCTTTCGCCGGAATCTCTTCTCCATTGTCTACATACACCCCGTTTCCGGAAAGGATATAATATGTCTCAGTCTCTCCATGATGCTCATGATATCCAAGTACCGCTCCTGGTTCCAGCGTCACCTCTCCGAACAATCCACAGTGCTCTCCCATCTGTTCCCTGTCAATGAGAACTTCTTTTCTGAGAATACCTTTTCCACCGCTTGCACCTTCAATTTGTTCTACAATTCTTTCCTCTTTTGTCGTCATAACTGTTCCCTCCATTTTATTTCACTACTTGCTATCATAGCACCCTCCCGCCAATTTGACAATGTCTTTCCGCAAAGAAGACGCAGCAAAATCTCTTTCATTTCACTGCGTCTTTTCACAATATTTATTTTACAATCCGGTAATATTCTTTTGCGGTAATCGCAAATACAATCGCATAAAATACTGCAAACACAATCACTGTAATAATCGTGGATGTCATAAACAATGACACATTTGTCAAATTCATCAGTGAAAGAAGTTTTGTGATTACTTTAAACGCCACCGCTATATGCACAACCGCAACTACAAGCGGAAGGAAGAATACGATCATCACCTGACTTCGGATCGACTGTTTTACCTCACGTCTGCTCATACCGACTTTCTGCATGATCGCAAATCGCTCTTTATCGTCATATCCTTCTGAAATCTGTTTGTAGTAGATAATCAGTACCATCGCCATCAGGAACAGTGCTCCTAAAAAGATGCCAAGGAATAAGAAAGATCCATAAAATGAATACATCATGTCGCGCTCTAATTCCCTGCATTCTACCGGGGATAATGCATCGATTTTTCCCAAGGAATTACGAATCTCTTCCAATGCCGGAAGCTGGTCTTTCACACTCTCACGAAAATCAATATTTCGATAATAACGATTTCCCATATTGTCTGCGTAAGTTTCTGAGAGATGATCAATTATCGACTGGTTTGGTACTATCAAATAATAGATATCAATCATCATATACGTTTCTTTATCCACCTTCATATCTTTCAGGTTTTTTCTGACTTGATATGTGGTTCCATCTATCTCGATCTCGGACGGTTTGCTCTTACTTTTCGTTGAGTATAAAAGCACTTCATTTTCAGATAGCTCAACATTTTTGTGTTCCAGTTTATTATAAGTATCCTGAGTCATCAAATACAGGCTTCCATAAGACCCTTCTTTGATAGAGGTCATATCATCTTTAGACAAAATAAACTTATTTTGTACTCGGTTGACCGCAAATGGTGTCGCCTCATACTGCTCATCATTCCGGTAAGTAAGCCCGTATTTTTCTACTATATCTGTGATGGTCTGATCAATGGATGTTTTTTCCTCCTCAGACAAATCCGTTCCGGAAATTGTCACATCATGCGGAAATCTTGTCTTTAATATATCCTCCATGCCAACATACAATGCCACTGTTGTGGAGACCATAACAAGCACCATCGTACTTAAAATACAAATGTTGGCAAGTCCGACCGCATTTTGTTTCATACGATATAACATTCCTGAAACAGATGTAAAATGTTTCGTATTGTAGTAAAATTTTTTATTTTTCTTTAACAGTTTCAATAAAGCAATACTTCCTGCTGTAAAAAGTGCGTATGTTCCGATGATAACAAGTATCACGGCGACAAAAAACAGACCCATTGCTGTAAGCGGTGATTCCGTTGTCTGTGCGATATAATATCCGCCTCCCAGTGCAGCCACGCCGATAATAGTCATAATGACTTTTGTTTTTGGTTCTTTCTCGCCCTGTTTTCCACCATGGAGCAATTCAATCGGATTGGCAAGTTTGATCTGGATCAAATTAAAGAGCAGATTCGCCGCAAAGATCCCACTAAACAAAAATAATGTCCCGCTAATTGCTTTTATTTCTATTGAAAACTTCAGCGCTACGTCAAAATGTAACATTTTGAGCAAAAACAAAAAAATCAGTTTGTTGAGGAGAATCCCTCCGCCAAGTCCAAGAATCAGACTGATTGCAACCACAATCAGTGTCTCACATATAAGCATTTTGGCGATGTGGCTCTTTCCAAGGCCCAACACATTGTAAAGTCCGATTTCTTTTTTTCGCTGTTTCATCAAAAAACTATTCGTGTAAAACAGAAAGATCACTGCAAAGATTCCAACTACACCTGTTCCATATGAAAGAATGATCATTAAGCTGTCTGACCCCGGCATCTGCGGGATTCCTTCATTATATACAAGAGAATGCATGATATAGAACATTGCGATCGTAACCACACAGGTAAATATATACGGCACGTAACTTTTCCGGTTTTTCTTTAAATTTGTGACTGCCAGTTTTCCATAAATTGAACTACTCAATGCCGTCACCCCCTGTTGTCAACACCGTCAACGTATCAGAAATTTTCTGATAAAGTTCTTCATTGGAAAGATTTCCGCGATATAACTGATGGAACACTTCTCCATCTTTGATAAATAGTATCCTGTTTGCCGTGCTTGCCGCTTTTACACTATGTGTAACCATCAAGATCGTCTGTCCATCTGTATTGATTGTGTTAAACAATCTCAAAAGTTCTTCCGATGCCTTCGAATCTAAAGCTCCTGTCGGCTCATCTGCCAAAATCAACTGTGGTTTTGTGATCAATGCTCTTGCAACTGCTGCCCTCTGCTTCTGTCCCCCGGACACCTCATATGGATATTTGTTCAACAAATGTGTGATGCCAAGCTGCTCTGCAATCGGGCGAAGTCTGCTTTCCATCTCCGGATATTTTTTCCCTGCCAATACAAGCGGAAGGAAAATATTGTCTCTCAAAGAAAACGTATCCAATAAATTAAAATCCTGAAATACAAAGCCCAAATTCTGTCTTCTGAATGCAGCCATCTCACGTTCTTTGATCGTAGTTAAGTCCCTTCCTTTTAAGAGGACCTTTCCCCCTGTCGGTTTATCCAACGCAGCCAGAATGTTCAAAAGAGTTGTTTTCCCAGAACCAGATTCTCCCATGATTGCCACGTACTCTCTCGGCTCCACCGAAAAATTCACATCCGAGAGCGCCTGCACCTGGTTCCCTCCAAAACGGGTCGTATATATTTTTTTTACATTTTTTACTTCTAATAATGCCATATCATTTCCACCTTTCTACTTTGTCTCTTTCTTGAATGCTCCTTTATTGTATAAGAAAAGATTTTTCCCTGCCATAATTTCAGGTGACAATTTTGCAATCCAATCTTACACTTTTGTAAGGTTCAAAATGACTGGTTTTATTTGTTTTTTTATGGCTTACATCTGCCACATGGTTCATATCCCTTTTGAATCAATTCTTCTCTGGTTCCCTCATAGGTCTCTTTATTTTTTTCCTTCATATCTTTGACGCTTGAACAGGTTGGTTTGTGGAACTTCTTATTGTTCGTGTTCAAAACGTAACTCTCTATCTGATTATCTGAAGCCTGATTTGTTTGTTCTGTATCTGTTTCATGGCTGTCTCCGGTTGCATAATCAATCTCAATCCCAGGCTGTACATTGTACACATACACATGAAAGGAAAGTCCTTCTCCTTCATCTTCCACAGACTCTGCCTCCATCTCCACGCCGGATGCAACAAGATTATCCCCCTCATAAATCGGTGTTACACGGTAACGGACATGATGCTCTGTCTCTTTTATATAATCTGCCACCATGTTTTCAAATGGAAGCATTCCATCCACATTCATATATCTTGTCCCTGTAATGAGATTCTTTTCATTGGCATTTTCCGCAGTGAGCTGATAGCCGATCAAATGACACCGATTATACAAATACTTTCCATCTACATTATCATACTTGACCGTATGCCATCCGGATGGTTTGATCTGCCCGATTTTTCCTCTTTCCTCATTTGGCATCAACTCTTTTCCAATCATCGCTTCTGCCACGCCACATCTGCCTTTTGCATCCAGTTCACTGTAAGACTCAAACACATCTTCAGCAAGTTCTGCCTCCGTAAAATCCGGTTTGTTATCATGAATCGTGACATAGGGTTCTCCCGCATATTCCGGTACGGACTCAACCTCAATATGCTTTGTCACTTCAATCTGCTTACCATCGTTTTGTGCGGCTTTATTCAAGTTCTCGCAGCTTGTCACAGAAAACAGCAGTAATACTGCCAGACAAGCCGCTATTTTTTTTCTTATGTTACTCATCTTGCTTCTCCCTTTTACTCTAATCGAAAATCATCACGGTTCAAATTCAAAAAGATTTTTGTTCCTTTTGACACTTCCGATGATATATAAATTCTATGATTTAATTTATCGACGATGCTTTTGCAAAGATATAAGCCGATTCCCGTCGATTTCTTATCTGTTCTCCCGTTATATCCGGTAAATCCTTTTTCAAACACACGTGGAAGATCTTCCTGCCAAATACCAATTCCAGTATCTTCTATCACCAGTACATTCTCTTTCTTTGGTTCTAAATAAATGGAAATCGTTCCTTCATTCGTGTACTTCAGTGCGTTGGATAAAATCTGTTCGACAACAAGGCCAAGCCACTTTTCATCTGTCAGTATCTTATTCTCAATCGGCTCATATTTCAGTTTTATTTTCTTGAGAATAAATAACTTAGAGTATTTTTTTACTGCAGGTTTGATAATCTCATCCATCGGGTACCACTGCAGCTTTAAGTCTGATGCCATATTCCCCAAACGGATATAAGACAGTGCCATCTCCACATACTGTTCAATTTTAAACAGCTCCATCTCAAGCTCAGTGCGTTTTTCAAATGAAATCTCCTCAGCAGCCTGAAGTAAAATCCGCATCGCGGCAATCGGTGTTTTGATCTGATGCACCCAAAGACTGTAGTAATCAAGCATTTCTTTTCTAGCGATATTGTTATCAGACTCTATTTTCGCTTTCCCCTCGAACAGTGTATTCACCATCTCCTGATAATACCTCTCCACCAGATCCTCAGGTTCTCCATCCTCCGGGACACAGATATTGATATTGAGATACTGTTCCTCCATCCGCTTACATTTTCCATAATATTTCACAAAATCAACAGCAAGAAGAATCATCTCTACACTAAAGCAGAGTGCAAATGCATACCACACAGTGTCTGCCGGTATATCATACAACATTAAAATGACTGTAAAAATCACAGCGAAACTAAAGCTAATCCCTATCCATCTTTTATTTTTCTTCCAGTATGCTCTGAATTCTTTCATGTCTCTATAATATATCCAATCCCTTTCTTTGTCTTTATAAACTCTACAGCAGCAAGCTCAGCAAGTTTCCGCCTAAGCCTTGTGACATTGACTGTCAGTGTATTGTCATCCACAAAAGCATCGCTCTCCCAAAGTGCCGTCATCAACTCTTCTCTTGTCACAATTTTTCCTGCATGCTCCATCAAAACCTGCAAAATTTTAAATTCATTTTTAGTCAATTCCACCTTTTTTTCTTTATAGCTTACAATCCCATCATTCAGATTCAGCAACAGTCCCTGATGCTCCAGAACATTTAAATTTCCCTGAAATGAGTAGGCTCTTCGCAGCATTGCCTGCACTTTGGCTGTCACAACATTCAGGTCGAATGGTTTTTCAATAAAATCATCGCCCCCCATATTCATTGCCATCACAATATTCATATTATCGGATGCCGACGACAAAAATACAATCGGTGTCTTTGCTATTTTCCGTATCTCCGTACACCAGTGAAACCCATTAAACAGCGGCAATATAATATCCATCAGCACCAGCTGCGGCTCAAACTCCAAAAAATCATTCATCACATTTTTAAAATCTTTGACATAGCGCACTTCATAGTCCCATTTTTCCAAATGACTGCTCAGTGTCTTCGCAATCATCATATCATCTTCTACAATCAATATCTTATACATGGTACTCCTCCTTCTTCGCTCTCTATTGTAACACATAAAAGTGGATTATTCATAGCTCCAGAAAATGCTGATTTTATGCAATATTTCTTCGTCTTTATAGGAGTATTCCACACGGGACAACTGATATAATTTTCCCAGATGCTCCGCAGCCTCTTTCACCAGCTCTTCCAAAATCAGTCCTTTTGCCTCTGTATATACCGATTCATTTGCAAATTTAAAAACAATCTGACTCTGCTTATTCTGAATGCTCTCTTTCATCTTTGCAAGGATGATATCTTTTTCATATGTCTCATAATACATCCCATTCATCACATAATAATTCGCATCTTTAGCCGTGCATTTTGGAAGTGTAATCACACCGTCGAGCGTATGTGTCTGAAACAATTCCTCCTCCGAGATACAGAGGTAATCATAAACAATATTTGTGTCCACTTCCTCTAAATACACCGGGTCTCCCCATGTCGTATCCACGTAGTAATAGTCTCCTCCACAAGAAACCAAATTCCACGCATGCGGCACCTCTTCACTTGATTCAGGACGCTTTGCTGTCCCTGTCACATAAGTGCAAAATACATTCAACCGCTCCAATAAATACTGTGTCGTTCTCGCATAGCCTGCGCATACAGATTCCCCGTTAACCAATACACTGTAAATATTCTGATTGTCTGAGGCTCCTTCCCGGTAATTCGTATGATTGATCACATATTCATATACATATTGGATTTTTTCATACTCTGCCCCATCCTTCGGCGCTCCATCAAGCACTTCCTGCGTTCTTGCATCAATCTCTTTTTGTTTTTGCTCCCGCTCTTCTTGTCCATACTGATATTCAGGGCTTAAAACAGAATAGCTTTCTGTTCCTTTTTGGTAAATCGTTGTCTTTCCTCTTCCGTCACACCAGAAAATCTCCGGATAATCATTGAGTACAAATTGAAACAACTGATTGTTCTTTTTTGCCTCTGCACTGTGCAGATAAATTTCCCCGTTTCCATCCAACACCCCTTGCAAAATTTCCTGATACACCACTTTGTCTTCTTCAGACAACGATTCATAATAATATTTTTGTGCCGGATTCGTCTCTTTCAAATTGACCTTTTGATACGGAATTTCATTTGGCTTTTCATAGCTTCTTTTCCATTTTAATCCATATGTTCCAACCATCCCCAGAACAATAACGGCAACTGCACTCATTCCAATGCCCAAAATCATTCCGAGACAACCTCTCTTCTTTTTTCTCACCATGTTTCTCTCCTCTTTTATTCACAATCCCTTTTTTTCAGAATATCATAACAGTAATAGATTTCCTATGAGGTATTTTTATGAATCGTATCACTACCGCACAGATTGACAACGCTGATAAAGGAAAACTGCAGATCAATGTCACCTCTGACATGACTTCTTATCCAATCTCAGAAGCCAAAATATCCATTACTTATACCGGCGTTCCCGAATCTCCGATCGAAGAATTGACAACCGATTCCTCAGGACAGACCGAAGTGTTGGAATTAGATACACCACCACTTGAATACAGCCTAAATCCAACTATCGAATACCAGCCATATTCCGAATACACTCTGAACGTGTCTGCTCCTGGCTTCGAACCACTAAGCATCGCCGGAGCAGAGATCCTTCCGGATGTCACCGCCATTCAGAATATTACTATGCATCCGATGACCGATCCAGAACCTCCGGAAGATGTATTTGTCATTCCCGCTCACACGTTATATGGAGAATATCCACCTAAAATTCCAGAAGATGAAATCAAGCCTCTGCAGGAAACCGGCGAAATTGTACTAAGCCGGGTTGTCGTACCGGAATACATTGTCGTGCACGACGGCTCTCCACGAGACAGCACTGCCAAAAACTACTATGTCAAATATAAAGATTATATCAAAAATGTGGCATCCAGCGAAATTTATGCCACATGGCCACAGGATACTATCCGTGCAAATGTGCTCGCGATTATGTCATTTACACTAAACCGCGTCTATACCGAATGGTACAGAAACCAGGGATACGACTTTACAATCACTTCCTCAACTGCCTTCGACCACAAATGGATTCCAGAACGGAACGTCTTTGATACAATCTCAGAAATCGTAGATGAGCAGTTTGCAAGTTATCTGTCCCGACCAAATGTCAGGCAGCCAATTTTGACTCAATATTGCGACGGCAGACGTGTCCAATGTCCGAACTGGATGACACAGTGGGGTTCCAAGGCACTCGGCGACCAAGGATACTCACCGATTGAAATTCTGCGCTACTATTACGGTGACAATATGTACATTAATACTGCTCAGGAAATTTCCGGCGTACCTTCCTCGTGGCCTGGCTATACCCTTTCCAATGGCTCTTCCGGGGACAAAGTTCGTCAGATGCAGGAACAACTTAATGTGATTGCCGGCGCCTACCCTGCAATTCCAAAAGTTACTGTGGACGGTATCTATGGTCCTGCGACTGCTGCCTCTGTGCGAAAATTCCAATCCGTCTTTGGACTCCCTGAAACGGGAACAGTCGATTATCGCACATGGTATAAAATCTCCGAAATTTACGTAGGCGTCTCCAGAATTGCTGAGCTCGTGTAAGGCAACACCTTCAATTAGGGACAGGGGTATGTTCAATTGGGGACGTAGTAAAATTGAATTTTACTACGTCCCCAATTGTTAAAATAATCTCTTTATATCGTTAAACATCACGAATATCATCAGCGCAAACAACAGCATCAATCCCGCGAAATGCACCATACCTTCTTTATCCGGCGGCACTCGTTTGCCTCGTATTGCCTCAATAAACAAAAACACAAGTCTTCCGCCATCCAATGCCGGAAATGGTATCAGATTCATCACACCAAGGTTGGCTGATAATAAGATTGCAATATTCATCAATTCTATAATCACAACCGATAATCCGTATGATTTACTCTGCTCATACGTATTTCCGACCATGTCAACGATACCAACGGGTCCGGATAGCTGATCAACTCCCACCTGCCCGGTGACAAGCATCTTCAAGCTTTCTAAAGTAGTACAGATCCAGAATTTCACCTCATAAGCTCCATACTGCAACGCCGTGAACAGATTCGCCTCTTCGTTCTTGCCAGGAGGTATCAACCCTAGTTTGTATGCTCCGTTTTCGTCTTTCTGAGGCGTGATTGTCACCTCATGTTTTTCCCCATCTCGCTCATATGTGAGGTCTACCGTTTCCCCCGGATGGAATACATTAAAGTAAAGCACCTCACGCCAAACATTTATTTTCTTTCCATTCATCTTAAGAATCTGGTCTCCAGCCTGCATTCCTTCTGCTTCCGCAGAATATCCTGGTGTCACACCGGAAATCACCGGTTTATCATAGCCAACCCACGCAACCAGTATTACCGCAAAAATAAATGCCAATATAAAATTAAAAATCGGTCCGGCTGCAATAACAGAAATTCTTGCCCAGACAGGCTTTGTGTTAAAACTTCCCTCGGACATATCCTCCACATCATCTTCTCCCATCATACAGGAGCCTCCGATTGGAAGCAGTTTGATCGAATACCTTGTATCTCCAGCTACTTTGCTGAACAGACGGGGACCCATTCCGATAGAAAACTCCTCCACATGGATCCCATTCTTTTTCGCCAGCAAAAAATGCCCTAGTTCATGGATTGTCACAATCAGTCCGAACACCAATATTGCAAGTATAATTCCCATTTTACCACCTGCTTTCTATCTGTTCATATACTTCTTGTTCCGTCTGTAAAATCTCATCTACCGATGGATCTGCTATCGTTTTGTGCGCCTGCATACAGTGCTCGATAATCTCTGGTATCTCCAGATACTTAATCTTTCGATCCAAAAACTTACTAACTGCAAGTTCATTCGCCGCATTGAATACCGTCGGAAGTGATCCTCCCTCTTTTCCCGCTTCAAATGCAAGACGAAGTCCATAGAACGTCTCCATATCCGGTTTTTCAAATGTCAGCTTTGACAATTCTGCAAAATCCAATCTGTCTCCCGGCAGAAATCTTCTCTCCGGATAATATAATGCATACTGTATCGGCAGTTTCATATCCGGTGTTCCAAGCTGCGCTATGATCGCGCCGTCCACATATTCCACCATCGAATGAATGATACTCTGCGGATGCACAACGACCTCAATCTGATCAAGTGACACATCAAAAAGCCATTTTGCTTCAATGACTTCCAGACCTTTATTAACCAATGTAGAGGAATCGATTGTAATCTTTCTTCCCATTTCCCAATTGGGGTGTTTCAGTGCATCTTCCACCTGAATATTGAGAAGTTCTTCTCTTGTCTTTTGGCGGAAAGGTCCGCCCGAGGCCGTCAGTAGAATCTTATGAAGTGCTTTCTCCTGTCCCCCCTGAAGAGACTGAAAGATGGCGCTGTGTTCACTGTCCACTGGAAGAATTGCCACCTGATATTCTTTTGCAAGCGGCATAATGATATGTCCCGCTGTCACCATCGTCTCTTTGTTCGCAAGTGCAATGTCTTTTCCTGCCTTGATTGCCTCAATTGTTGGGCGAATCCCAATCATTCCCACAATCGCAGTCACAAGGATCTCACTCTCTTCCATAACAGACAGTTCAATGAGTCCCTCCATGCCTGACACAATTTTGATATCCAGATCCTTCACATTCTCACGCAGCTCTTTTGCGCGTTCCTCGCTCCATACTGCCGCCATCTTCGGATGAAATTCCCGAATCTGTCTCTCCAAAAGTTTGATGTTATTCCCTGCCGCAAGTCCAAGTACCTCTATATCCTTATTTTCTCGGACAACTTCTAACGTCTGTGTTCCTATGGATCCTGTAGATCCCAGTATTGCTATTTTCTTCATGAAACATCCTTTCTTTTATCGCATCAATGCGACCGCCATATAATAAATAATCGGTGCTGTAAAGATCACACTGTCAAATCGGTCTAAAATTCCACCGTGTCCAGGAATCAGTTTTCCGTAATCTTTAATATCATGGTTACGCTTGATAGCAGATGCAGCCAAATCTCCCACCTGAGAAATCATTCCGCCAACACCGCAAATAACCGCATATTCTAACGCATTTGCGTCCGCTCCTGATGCAAACTGATTGATTGCAAGTGCATAAATTACTCCCAAAAGTGCTGCCCCGAGAATTCCCCCGATACCGCCCTCAATAGATTTTTTCGGGCTGAGCTTCGGCGCCATCTTATGCTTTCCAATCAGCATTCCGACACAGTAAGCACAAGTGTCACATCCCCATGAACAAAGGATAATGAGCCACACTAAATATACCCCCTGTGTAAGCTCTCGCGTCTGGTAAACATAAGATAACATCACTGCCACATAAAATAGTCCGAAAAATGTGATCATAATCTGTTCCGATCGATATTTCGGATATGAAAATACATACACCGCCATAGTGGAAACTAAAAATGCAATCGTAAGTAATGTCACCATATCAGCTCTTCCCATACGGATCATCCCATAATAGACGATACACGCCGCATAGCCTACCACACCAAGTAATGTGTTGTGCACTTTCAGCACTTTATATAATTCACTCATTCCAATGAGACTGATCAGCAGCACTGTTGCGAACAGGATATCACCTCCACTGATGATTGTCACCAATGCGATTAGGACAAGCAAAATTCCACTCAGTAATCTTGTCTTAAACATCTATTCTTCTCCTTCCTTCACGCCCCCAAAACGTCTGTCTCTACTATTATAATGCTCAATGGCTTTTTTCAATTCCTCTTTCGTAAAATCCGGCCACAATACATCTGTAAAATAAAATTCACTGTACGCAAGCTGCCATAACAAATAGTTCGATAACCGCTGTTCCCCACTTGTGCGGATCAGAAGATCTGGATCCGGAATACCATGTGTATCCAAATACTGTTCAAATACTGTTTCGCTGATTTCGTCTGCATGCAAACGTCCTTCCTCACAGTCTGTACACATCTTTTTCATCGCACGGATCATCTCATCACGACTTCCATAATTTAATGCAATTTGAAAATTCAATCCATCATTATTCTTTGACGCTTCCTCAAGCTCATCGATTCTTTTTCGAATATCATCATCCAGGGCGGTCTTGTCGCCAATCACCCGCACTTTCATACGGTTTTTCTCTGCCGTTTTCAGGCAGGTTTTCATATAATTTCTGAGAAGTTTCATCAATGCATCCACTTCACTTTTCGGTCTGCTCCAGTTCTCCGTCGAAAACGCATAGACTGTCAGATATTTGATTCCCATCTTATATGCCTCTTCACAGATGCGCTCCACATTCTTGCTTCCCTGTGCATGCCCATAGTTTCTTGGCATCCCTTTTTTCTTTGCCCAACGACCATTTCCATCTAAAATAATCGCCACGTGCTGTGGTACGTTCATACAACGCCCTCCTTTTCTTTTGGTGCATACTGTCAAAGAAGATAAGCAAAGTCTGCATCCTAGCATTCCTCACTTATCTTCTCGCTCCTCTTATCTCTTAAACAGTAAGAACTTCTTTTGATTTTGCTTCTACTGATTTATCTACTTCTTTGATGTATTTATCTGTTAATTTTTGTAATTCTTCTTCTAATCCTTTGATCTCGTCTTCAGAAACATCGCTTCCTTTTAACTTCTTAAATGCGTCATTTCCATCACGACGGATATTTCTGACTGCAACTTTTGCTGCCTCACCTTTTTTCTTCACATCTTTTACAAGTTCTTTTCTTCGTTCTTCTGTCAGTTCCGGGAACACAAGACGAATCACTGTACCGTCATTTGTCGGATTTATTCCGATATCTGATGTCAGGATTGCCTTTTCAATCTCTTTTACCATACTCTTTTCCCATGGCTGAATCTGAATCATACGAGCCTCTGGGACAGAGATATTTGCCACCTGCTGAATCGGTGTTGCTGAACCATAATAATCTACTGTCAGCTTATCTAAAATGTGTGGGTTAGCGCGCCCTGCACGGATTGTTGCAAGCTCTGCATCCAGACTGTGTAATGTTTTCTGCATCTTTGTATCATATACCTGTAATTTTTCGTTCATAATCATATCCTCCAAAATCTCTCTTATACTGTCACTTTTGTTCCTGTGAATGTACCTTTCATTGTCTCAACAATACTATTTTCTTCATTCAATCCGAAGACTAACATCGGCATCTTATTCTCCATACATAAAATAGACGCCGCAAGATCTACAGCCGCAAGACGTTTGTCGATCGTCTCCTGAATTGTGATCTCATCGTATTTTTTCGCATCCGGGTTCAACTTCGGATCGCTGTCGTAAATACCGTCAATTGCCTTTGCAAGCAGCATTGCATCTGCCTCAATCTCAATCGCACGAAGAACTGCTCCTGTATCTGTTGAAAAATATGGGTGTCCTGTTCCTCCTGCAAAGAAAATAACCTTTCCACTGTTTAACGCCTCAACTGCTGCGTCTTTTGAAAACAGACTTGTAAATGCGCCGCATGTAAACGGCGTGAAAATCTCTGTCTTCATTCCAACATGTCTGAAAATATCAGATACGTAAATACAGTTCATAACCGTTGCAAGCATTCCAATCTGGTCTGCCTTTGTGCGGTCGATCGTCTCACTTGTTCTTCCTCTCCAGAAGTTCCCGCCGCCTGTCACAATTGCGACCTGGATCCCATCGTCTACCAACTGCTTTACCTGATTGGCAACCCCGATACAAGTTGCCTCATCAAAACCAGTCTTTTTATCTCCTGCTAAAGCTTCCCCGCTCAGCTTTAATAACACTCTTTTCATATGTCTGCTCCTTATTCTATTTTTTCCTCTTGTGTTTCATTATTATATCATAAAGCTTTCTTCGTGCACAGTCTATTTTGCTATCCTTTTAGAAAATTTTAACTTTTATTTATATTTAAACCATATTTTTTCCCATCCAAACATGCTATGATACTTTCAGAGGTGAACAATATGAAGGAAAAATTACAACATTTTATGATGGAACGCTATGGCATCGATTCATTTTCCAAATTTTTGCTTGGAGTGACTGTTTTCTTCTGTGTCATAGATTTGTTTTTTCATAGCGTCATTTTGAATTCCTGGACACTGCTTTTACTCATTTATACCTATTACCGTGTGTTCTCAAAGAACCATAACAAACGGTATCAGGAAAATATGAGATTCTTACAGATAAAGAATAAGCTTTTAGCAAGATTTCAGCGTGAAAAATCACACATGCAGCAGCGGAAAACACATCATATTTATACTTGTCCGACATGTAAACAAAAGATCCGTATTCCAAAAGGAAAAGGACGTATCTGCATTACCTGTCCAAAATGTAAGACAGAATTCACACGGACAAGTTAAAAAACAGCATCGGTTACACAGCTTTGTGAACCGGTGCTATTTTTGTCATTTCTGAGATTGTTCTGCATCTTCCAACGTCTTATATCCATAAAATGCCGTTGTATAGCGCATGATTTCTTCTGTCATATTTTTTTGTTCCTGCACAAACACCACAATACGTCTTCCATAGAGCACCAATGTCTGCATAGAATATGTCTTAAGTTCTCCCCGCAGATAAGTCTCAAAAGAAATATCATACAGTGTATCTTCCGATGTGTGGATGATTCTTGCCTGTCCGGACAGGTGCGGATATTTTTTGGCAAACTCCTCTCGCCATCCAACCTGAATCGCCACAATCTGCTCAACCATAGCCTGTTTTTCTTCTGAAATCTTCGGAAGTCCCGTGGCAATCGCTTCGTATTCTTTTGGAGCTGTAGACTCCATCATATAAGCATACTTTTCCATCACCAGATTTCTTCCCTGTGCTTTTCCCTCTTGAAGATCCTGCCAGTAACTCTCCAAAAGAGGCAGATTCCATGTCAAAAACTGGCTTTTGCGCATCACATCAAACGTCTCAAAATCATCCTGACACGCAGCACGCCCGTCCGTATTTCTCACATTTTGAAACATCTCCCACTCCATTTCTACGATTTGTTCTATTATCGGATTCATCTCTTCTTTCGCCTCCAAAATTCTTTCCACATGCAATTCCAAAAACGTCTCCTCCCCATATGTCAGGTTTTGTCGTTTCAGTTCTTCTAACAGCCTTGCACAAATTTCTTCCACCACGCTCTCCCGTTCTCCTTCTGAAGAAAGTACCTGTTCAAACAGCGGTTTCAATTCACTTAAGCGTTCTAGATTTTCAAGACCTCTCCACGCCCATTTATAATACGGCATATACTTTCGATTTAAAAGATATGCTGTCCGCATTCCTTCCCGCACAAATTCGTCTAGCGCAAGATTTGCTGCTACAATATCATTTCGTTTTTTACATCTTCCATAGTTATACTGCCCGGCTTGTGCTATCAGCGCAACGGCATTTGCAAGTCTTCGTTTCCAGGCAGCAAATGGTATTCCATTTTGCAGTTGTTCTCGAATTGCCGAAAATTCTCCGAATGGGTCATCAAACACCGCCCCATTCACTGCCATGGCAAGTTTTTCGTCTTCCATCTCACTCCATGCACCGTTTCCGGTAAACTCTTCATAAAATTCAGGAATACTCAGCACTCCCACACGTCCGCCTCCTCGTTTAGAAGTATTCCGTGCCGGATAACCCATAAAAGCCTTCGGGAGCGCCTCATATGCTTCCTGCATCTTTTGACCTACTTTTTCATAGTCTTCCTCCGTAAGCCAAAGGCAGAATGCCGGTCCAAAATCATGGTCCTTTGACCACATGTCGTCAAACCCGAGACACTCTGAGCCATGCCCGACAAGACCTACTGCCACACGATCTGCATATTCCGGAAATTGCTCTTTTAGCATCGCTTTCCCGTAAGTCTCATAATAGCATTTTGACAATTCGAGACCTGAAATCTCTTTTTTCGGTCTTCGTATCTTCTCATAAGTTTCTTTCGCCTCTTTTTTCAGATACTCTGCCTCTTTTGCAAATCCAGCTTCTGAAAGCACAATCGCGCAGTTCTCACAAGTCATTGCATAAGACTCATTCTTCCCAAAATGCGCCAAAATCTCCCCCAATGCTTCTGTATAAGCTGAAATTGCTTTTTCCATTTCTCCCTGCTCGTAGTGTCCCTGTGCAAGAAGTGCCAACGCACCGCAATAGTGAGCATCTTTTTCTTCACATTCCTCGAATCGTTCAATCGCTCTCTGCACATATTCAACCCCTTGTGCAAATTCTTTCTTTTCATAGCAGACTGACGCCAGATTTGCATAGGTTGTCGCCTCTTCTGCTTTATGCTCCGGAAGATTTCTAACAATTGCAAGCGCCTGCAAAAGACAACGCTCTGCCGTCCCATAGTCTTCTTTTTGCTGAAATGCCATACTCATATTATTATAAAGTCCCGCCAAACACTCATCTTGAATTCCAAGATTTTTTAAAATCTGTTCCGCTGCCCGGTACATCACAATCGCCTTTTCGCACATACCTGCAGCCCGATATGCGGTCGCCGCATTCAAAAGTGTCGTCCCATGCGCCTCACTTCCCTGTAAACCAAGCTCTTTCACCAGTTCCAGCATCTCTTTTGAAATCTTTAGTGCCTCCTCATAGTTGCTGATACTTCTATAGTAACCAATCTGTTCATTGCCCTGAACCAATATTTCCATTGTTCCTGGGGCTATCTGTTTGTTTTCTTCCTGCATTTTGTTTCCTCATTTCCTGCCGTCTCCGGCATTCTTTTACACTATTTTTTATTATAGCCAATTTCATGCAGTAACACAACCTGCAGAAATTCTGCAACGTAATCTTAATTTATTTTAATAAATTTATTACTTTTCATTAAACACTTTTTTCGTCATATGCGTTATAATATTCCATTATGTACAAGAGAGGACTTTATTTATGAATTCAAGACATTTAGATCATATAAATTACAGTTACACTGATTCAGAACGTGCAAAAAGAAATGCACTTAGAAAACTCAGAAGGAAGCAACTTCTCATACGAAGATGCATCATTTTTGTTATCGCTCTGCTTTTTCTGATACTCTTGGGGAAATCAGTATTCTCTATTAAAGAAAAATTATTTCCAGAGGCAACGCCTTCCGAAGGGAACAATACTTCTGCAAAAAAATCAAATAAAAAAATTGAATTTACACCGATTCCATCTGACACTGCTTTATTGCCTTCCGATGTCGTGACAAACTTGAACAACATGGCCGCAAACGACAAACATGTCGCAGAAATTGTGAATCACTATGACCAGTATCCTGCTGATTTGCTGGAACTGCTCTCAAAAAATACTGAGGCAACTGATTTCGTTCTAAATTACCCGTCTGAAAAGGACAAGCCTTGTGCTGATACAATCGGTGATGTCACAAAAGGGGTAATTCCGCACCTTCTTCAATGGGATACACGATGGGGCTACGGAATCTACGGTGATAATTTCCTCGCCATCAATGGCTGCGGACCAACTTCTCTTGCAATGGTAGTTTCCGGACTGACCGGAGACAATACGATCACCCCATATAAGATTGCACAATATGCAGCTTCCAACGGACTCTATGTTCCGGAATCCGGTTCCAGCTGGGAACTGATGCGGGTAGGCGTCAAGCAATATGGAATCACCTCTCAGGAACTTGTATTAGATGAATCTGTTATGGCAAACCAACTCGCTTCTGGGCACCCGATTATCTGTAGTATGCGTCCCGGAGATTTTACTACTATCGGACACTTTATTGTGTTGAACGGATATGAGAATGGACAGTTTCATGTTTTAGACCCAAACAGCAATGCAAACAGTGAAAAGTTGTGGAGTTACGAGCAACTTTCTCCACAGATTAACAATCTTTGGGCATTTTCTATTTAAAAAGAAGGAGCCAAATCAAATTGATTCTGACTCCATTCTTTATTTTACTAATTTCTGACTCAGCGGGTAGTGTGAAAACAACTTTTCGATACATTCCTCATACACACGCAGTTTTTCCGCTTTTTTGATCTTCTTGGCAACCTTCTCTGCCCCATCAAATAAATGTATCATGAAAAACCACAATTCTTTCATTTTAAAAAGAACCGCCCGGTCTCCCGAAAGAATCTCCTGATTCTGCCTGTAAAATTCATCATGAAATGCACGCAATACTTCTTTATCTAAGCTTGTACCCTCACAGATCAGATTCAAAAGTCCTGGATTTACCATCACACCGCGCCCAAGCATCACGCACTCCACCTGCGGATATTCCTTTTCAAACGCTTCAAAATGTGACTTAATAAACAGGTCTCCATTATAGCAAAGCGGGTTTCTACTTTCTCGCACTGCCTGCCCAAATACCTCCATATTTGGTTTATTCTTATAAAAATCCGCTCTCACCCTCGGATGGATAATCAGTTCTTCCATCTCAAACTTATTATAAATGTTTAAAAGCCGCTCAAATTCTTCTGGATGCTCCACCCCGATTCTTGTCTTGATAGAAATCTTTGATTCTGTCCGCTCAAAAATTTCGTATAGAAAACGTTCCAGCTCATCCGGATATCCCAAAAAGCCGGATCCCTTTTTCTTTGCGGTAACCGTCCCTGACGGACATCCCAAATTCAAATTGATTTCTTCATATCCATACTCCCAAAATTCCTGTGCCGTCCGGGTAAAATCCTCCGCATTATTAGTCAGAATCTGTGGGACCACACAAAGCCCTTGATTGTGTTGCGTCAGAATTTCTTTCAACTCTTTCGGTTTGAACCCACGATTTGGATGCGGTACGATAAACGGAGTAAAATATTTATCCATTGGATGGAAAAAATGATGGTATACATTCCGATAAACATATGTCGTCAGCCCCTCCAACGGCGCCAGATAAAATTTCATAATTGTCTTCTCCTCTTCTAACGAATTCTAAATGTCTTCGGTGCAAACCGAAACACGCAAAAATATGATAGGGGAATAAAGATGATTGTCACAGCAAGCACTCCCAATGTAAACAGCCATGAACCTGTCTGTATCTGCCGACAAAGATAGCATCCAAAATACACCAATGCATTTACCACTGAAAAAATAGGACTTTTCACCGTCTTTTCTTCTGTGTACGGCTGCGTGATATAGTACATAAACAGATGAAACAGACAGAAAAATACCGATAATAACAATGAACCTGCCATCAGTGGTATCACTTTCCAGACAGCCAGTATCTCACCGCACAGAAGTGTCCAGAGAAGAATCATCCCGCAGATCATAATTGCCGGAACTACATCTAGCATCAATAATTTTCTAAGGCGTATCTTAAAATTTTTCAAGATTGCATCTGCTTCCCGATAATATCCATATTTCAGCAGACTGATATCACAGTTAAAAAACATTGCCTTACAAATTCTTCCACCTGTGGACTCCAAATACATGACAAATACCATGACCGGCATCATCTGTGTCATCACCTCGAATGTCTTTTGTTTCATCTCTTCTCCCACAAACAACAATGCCACTGCCCCAATCAGTCCAACTGCCAAGATGATGATGATTCTGCTTTTGACCGCTCTTGAAACAATTCTTTTATGGCGTTCAAAGAAGATGGCATTTAAATAGTCATACCCTTCTTTTTCCTCGTATTTTCTGGAGCGCAGTTCCTCTTTGGAAATATCTTTATCCTGAATCTGCACATCTGCAGTCCGAACCTCTTTTACTGCATCATCCTGCTCTAAAAAATCTTTCAGGCTGACCATCTTTTTCGCAAAAATCGTATAGCCCCCATAATTCCACACTTTCGGGAAACAAAACATTCCAACTAACGCCAAACTCAAAAAGACAACAACTTCTGCCATCACATATCTATCCAAAAACAATCCCGGAGCTGCTGCCGCCACTCCATATCCGAGTGCTAATGTAATTCCAAATACTAAAAATGTTTTTCCCAAAGACTTCCAAAACACTTTTTTCCCCTTCGTCTCGGAATGTCGATAGTGTTGTAAAATTCCGGCATGCCCAATGTAGCGTGTAAAAAACAACGACACAACAAACAACACAGATTCCGCTCTAAATCCAAACCACAATAGCGGTACTAAAAAACAGATGGTACCTTTCACTCCTTTTAGTACCATCTGGGAGCGATAATGCTGTGCCGCCGGAATCCGCATCACATGCAGCAACACATAATCCTTTTTTGCCCCTTCCGTCAAGTTCGACACCAGAAAACTTCCCGGCAAAAAAGAGAAAATTAAAAACAAGTAGACCATTACTGCTTTTTGATCTACAAAAAGCCCTTCTTTTTGCCAAAACCCTTGAATCCAATTCGCCGGCAGCTTAATCATCAGCAAAAAATACAAAAATGTACCGACAAATGCACCTATCACGGAAAACACAACCGGTATAATACCAATTGCCTTCTTGATATCCGTCTCTCCATACAGACGGTACGGTATTTTCTCTCCAACAAACGGTAATTTTCTCACATAATAAAGCAGAACATTGACCTGCTGCACAAAGACAAGCATCCTTCCCTGAATGATGGTATTAATCATGCTGTTCCTCCTTCAGCGCCTCAAAAATCTTCTCTTCAAATTCAGGCGCCCCAATCATATTGTGGTCAATTGCCTCCAGTTTTCCCTGATTCAAAATGACAATCTCATCACATAGATCCTCTGCAAGTTCCAAAATATGTGTCGAAAAAATAATGATGTGATCTTGCTTCATCGCTTTTAACATTTGCTTGATCTCATGCGCCACAACGACATCAAAAGAAGTCAAAGGCTCATCCAGCAGAATCACCGGAGGCTTCGTAATCAAAAAGCAGATCATCTGCATTTTATTTTTCATTCCATGCGAGTAATCCTTGATCAGGCGGTACCAGTCTTCTTCTTTGATCTTAATCATATCAAAGTACTCCGGAATTGACTTTTTATCCTTAATCTTATCTTTATTGATATCAATATAAAACTTGAGAAATTCATATCCGGTCAAAAATTCCGGCAAAATCGGGTGCGCATATGTAAATCCGATTTGTGAAAAGTCCAGAATATCATCTGCTCCGTCATATAACGCAATTTCACCGTCACAGGAAATCTCTTTGCTGATACAATTGAAAAGTGTTGTCTTCCCAGCTCCATTTCTTCCCAACAGGCCATATATCTTTCCTTTTTCAAACACAAAACTTGCACCTTTCAGAACTTGTTTTTGATCAAATGCCTTTTGCACTTCTCTGAGTTCTAACCTCATATCTCCACTTCCTCTCCAAATCAAAAAGTAATATTGTATTATTATTTTAATACAATATTACTTTTTCTTCTTTTATTTGTCAATATATTCTTTTGTAACGACTCTATTGTACAACTTCTAAATAACTGCTGATACAATATAAAGTCTGTCCATTATATTCTACTCTGGACCACCCTTCGTTCGACACTCCGGTACGCACGATAACTTCTCCATTCTTCAATTCTGCAATAACCTCAGATGGAGACTCCACACTAGGACGATTGCGAAGATTTGTCACTTCTTTCGCAGTCACATTCTCAGACACATCCGTAAACTTTGTCTTAAACTCACTTTCATTCTCCTGTGGTGTCACATAACCCAAATCTGTTGTCAGATAATTGCTAACACAGTACACAGTCTGTCCATTGTAGATTATTCTCGACCAGCCGTTATTTCCCACTCCTGTTCGAACTGCTGTCTCTCCGTTTTTCATGCTTCCTACGATATTATCATCACTTCCCTGTTCCATCGTACTTCGAAGATTCACCTCGTCTTTTGCCGTCACCTGCTCTTCCACTTCGGTAAAATTAACTCCCACCTCTACATTGGCTTCCACTTGGTCTGCTCCGTTTGCATCTACCGCCTGCTGCGACTGACTATATCCGAAATAAGCAACATTAAAGTCAACTGCACCTTTAATTCCGTCCATCTTTCCCTGATTGGTGTACTGCCACATTACATGGTCACCGGTATAGTCAGATTTTGTTTTTTCCGGCCATGTCTGATCGGAGTACTGTGCAACGCAGATACGATAATTTAAAGAAAGATCATCTGCATTCCACAAATTATTGTCATCCAGTTCATTTTTCGCCGCATAGAACATTCCTGTGTAAGAGCCTTCTTTAATAGATTCGAGAAATGCATCTGCCAGTTTTGTCCGCTCCTCAACCGAAAGATCAAACTGTCTGCTGGACGGATTTTGAAAACCTTCACAATTGTAAGCGACCGGATATGTCACCGGATATCCTGAAAGCAGATTCTTCGTCCATTCCGCCTCCTCTTTTGCCTCTTCCTCTGTCACTGCCGTGGAAAAGAAATAAGCTCCAATTTTCAGCCCATTTTTGGATGCTTCCTGCAGATTGTATTTCGCACAGGCATCTTCTTTAATCTCCCCGTTCTTCATGCCACGGTATCCCACACGGATCATCGCAAAATCAATTCCGCTGTCCGCAACTGCCTTCCAGTCGATATTCCCCTGAAATTCAGAGACATCAATTCCTGTTGTAATCTCATCTGTCTCGTATTGAGATGTCTTCAAGTCCGGAAGCTGTACTTTTGCTTCCTCTTTTTCTTCTTCAATCTTTGCCTGCGGATCTTCCTGCACATTCTCTGCTTTGTTCTCTTTTTTATTCGCAAGCAGAAAATAACAAAAAACAGCCAATCCAATTACAATAATTGCCACACTGACCGAAATCGCAATGATCATCTTTTTGTTTTTACTGTCTTTGCTGAAAAAATTGTTCTGCATCTTTGTATCCTCCTCTTAGCTTCTGCACATCTTTCCGGTGCAAGACTCTGCAATTACTTTTATCACAACCACACTATCTGCCATCTGTTCTGAGATCTCAAACGCTTTTCCGGTCTGATGCCACATCAGTTTGGAAAGAGCCAAACGCTTTTCCTCTGTATGTTCAAGAATCATCGCTTTTCCATTTCCCATCACACAAGCATATTCATAACCATATGCACAAGGTATATTTGCCTCAATCAGTGCATGTTCACAGTCCATCTCAAAACACACCTTCGAATTTTTCTGAATCGCACGCAGCTTTCTCCCTTCCTTTGCACTGTGAAAATAGAGCGCTAAAGATTCTTTTTCAAATTCATAACCAAAATTTAATGGCACCAGATACAAGCCTTCTTCGTCCTGCATGGCAAGTCTACATACTTTACACTTCTCTATGATATCTCTGATTTCCTCTATGTCTGTGATCTCTCTGTCTTTTCTTCTCATCATATTCTTCTTTTCATTTTATCATATTTCATGTCATCAAACCATATAACTTCCTCCGGTTTTTCCACATGTTCTCCAATATATTTTTCCATCCACACCAAGTCATACCAACGTCCAAATTTGTACCCACATCTGTGAAATCTACCCACAAACCGATATCCCATATGCTTGTGAAACTCTACACTATTTTTGGTCAAATAAGGATCATCATCATTCACATACGCAATGCAGGCATTCAGATTCAATATATTCTGTTCCGATAGAATTTTCTCCAACGCCACATACAGCATTCTTCCAATTCCATCTTTTCTCCCATCCTTCCGAACATAAATGGCTGTCTCCACAGAGCGGTCACACGCCTCCCGCTCATTGAACACCCCAGCGTAAGCATATCCAATCAGTTCTCCGTCTCTCTCCGCTACCAAATAGGGATGCCTCTTTAAAATATGTTCTATTCTGTCTCGAAACTCTTTCACCGTCGGAACTTCATACTCGAATGTAATCGCAGTGTGCTTCACATATAGTGCATAAATTTTCAAAAGTTCCTCTGCATCTTCGGGTTTCGCAATTCTGATAACACTCTTTGACATATCACTCCTCCTCTGATTTTGTACTGATCTCATCCAAAAATTCTCTCAGTTCCTTTACATCCTGTCTGGAAAGTTCGTCGCCATCATATAGTGATACGACAAAATTTTTTAAGGAATTACGGTATAGTTTATCTAAAATATGTTTACTCTCTCTTCTCGCAAATTCTTCGTAAGATACAATCGGTTCATAAAAATTAGATTTTCCGTTTTTTTCACAGGAGAGATATCCTTTTTCTACAAGCCTTGACAAAAACGTCAAAATGGACGTCTTTTTCCAGCCTTTTTTTTCTCCAAATACCTCCTCAAGATAGGATGCTGTAATGGAATTCTTATTTTCCGCATTCCATATTGCCATCATAATCTCCTGTTCTGACTCTGAAATCTTTTTCATCTTCACTTCTCCGTTTCTACTCTGTTTTTAAAATAAGCGGCATGAGCTGTTCTGTACAGATACGCTCTTTTACACCGCCCTCCGGACCATAAGAAATTTTCTTTTTCTTTGCGCCGACTTCCTCACCACATACCCAAAAACTTCCATCTTTTTTTCTGATATACATTCTCTCTTCCACTTCATCTATAGATACTTCCAACACATCAAAAAATAGTTTCTGATACATAGAACCCCTCACTTTCTACATATGTAGTATATTTACATACTACATATGTAGAACAAAAAAGTCAATTATTTTTTCTGCTTTCAATATTTTTCCTTCGCCATAAGACAAACAGTATATAACACTTGACAACAGTTTTTGACTGTTATATACTGTTTGCACAAAGGAGAAACACAAGCATGAAACTTATCATAAACAATTCCTCTATGGTTCCCATCTACGAACAGCTTGTAGATCAGATCAAATTGCTCATTCGAAGTGGCGAACTGAGAGAGAATGACATCCTGCCGTCTGTCCGCGCACTATCAAAAGAATTAAAAATCAGTGCACTGACCGTCAAAAAGTCTTATGACACATTAGAGAGTGAAGGCTTTACCGTAACCGTACACGGAAAAGGAACATATGTAAAAGCAGTCAACACCGACCTTTTATTAGAAGAACAAAAGAAAGAGGTGGAGACTGATTTCGAACAGGCAATTCTAAAAGGGAGACGATACGGAATTAGTGATGAAGATTTGAAAAATTTATTTGAATTAATTATGGAGGGATAAAACAATGTTAAAAGTAGAACATTTGCAAAAACGATACAAACAGTTTTCTCTCAATTGTTCTTTGGAGATTAAATCCGGCTATGTAACCGGACTAATAGGACAAAACGGTGCCGGAAAAAGTACAACATTTAAGGCCATTTTAGGATTGATTTCTATTGATGGCGGTGCCATTACACTTCTCGGAAAAGAGATTGAGAATTTTACAGCAAAAGACAAGGAAGCTTTGGGTGTTGTCCTATCCGACTCTGGTTTCAGCGGCTATCTGACAATCCGAGATATCGTTCCGATTTTGGAACATTTGTACCATAAATTTGACAAATATTTCTTTTTAGAACAGGTCAAAAAATACAATCTGCCACTGAATAAAAAAATCAAAGAATTTTCAACCGGTATGAAAGCAAAATTAAAAGTGCTTGTGGCTATCTCCCACCATGCAAAACTGCTGATATTAGATGAACCAACTGCCGGATTGGATGTCATTGCCAGAGATGAACTGCTTGAGTTGTTAAGAGAATTTATGGAAAAAGATGAAGACCGTGCAATCTTGATCAGCTCTCACATTTCAAGTGACCTAGAGACGCTATGTGATGATCTGTATATGATCCATGACGGAAAAATTATTCTTCACGAAGATACCGATGTATTATTGGGTGATTATGCGCTGTTAAAACTAGACGATACACAATATCATACACTGGACAAACAATATCTTCTGCGCTCCAAAAAAGAGTCTTTCGGATATAGCTGTCTCACAGACCAAAAACAGTATTATATAGAAAATTATCCCAATATCACGATTGAAAAGGGAACCATTGATGCTGTTATTACAATGATGATCAGGGGGAAATAAAGAATGAAAGGATTACTCATAAAAGATTTTAAATTAATGAAAATGCAGAAAAACTTTTTTCTCATGATGATTGCAATCGTCATAGCAATCTCGTTTTTTCAAAATGAGATGTCATTTCCACTAGGATTTTTGCCATTTGTCATATCACTTTTTTCTTTGAGCACGATCAGTTACGACGAGTTTGACAATGGAAATGCATTTTTATTCAGCCTTCCAATCACCAGAAAAGATTATGTGAAAGAAAAATATATGCTTTCGTTCCTGCTTGGCTTTGCTTCTCTGAGCTTTGGGATTCTGATCACCTGTGTGGCTGGCTTTCTAAAAGGAGACTCGATTCCTGCGGATATCATTTGGGCTGCTCTGATAATCCTATCAAGCGTCATCATAATACAGGCGATTATGCTCCCGCTTCAGCTAAAATACGGCGCTGAAAAGGCAATAATCGCACTGATGGGAACATTTGGGCTGATATTTGCAGCCGGAGTGATCTTTGTCAAACTCACTCAAGCCGCAGGAGTTGATACCGTCATCCTTGCAAAACTTTCTGCTCTGCATGTCGGTATCTTTATTGCCGCCATCACACTGATTGCAGCTATATTTCTTTTCTTGTCTATGCAGGTTGCCATAAAAATTGTAGAGAAAAAAGAATTTTAACCATCACAAAAGACCATACACTTTTAACGCCTTATAGATGCCGTCATCATCTACGCATGCAGTCACATAGTCTGCATGCGTTTTCACATGCTCACCGGCGTTGCCCATCGCAACCCCGATATGAGCATACCGGAGCATATCTATATCGTTGTCTCCGTCTCCAAATGCCATGCTTTCCTCTTGTCCAATCTTAAAATGTTCCAATATCTGCCTGATACCGGCAGCCTTTCCTCCTCTTTTCGGAATAATATCAAATGCCATTGGATTCCATACATTTTCTTTGCAATCTGTAAGGTTTTCCATCAGTTGCTGTACTTTACTTTCGTTGTCATACACAATAAACTGGTACACGTTTTCCCCATTATACGAGCCTACCTTGGGCATTGCTGTTGAGATTGCTTTCTGAGCTGCCCGAACTTTTTCATCCACAAAATTGATATACATCGCATGCATTCCAACAAGCATAATCGGCGTTTCCCGTTTCTCAAACACAGCAACCAATTTCTTTGTATCTTCTGTCGCAATAGGAAAATCATACACAAGTTGTTTCTCTCCATCTAGACAAATCTGTCCATTCAGCATCACATACCCATCAAACGAAATTCCCTTTACCGGAAGTTCTTCCATCTCCAGTATATGACGTCCTGTCGCAGCAAAAACTTTAATTCCCCGTTCTCTCAACTGACAGATGGCATCTTTTGTGCTTTCCAAAACCTTCCCCTGTTTATGCGATATGACTGTCCCGTCCATATCCAAAAAAACTGCTTTTATCATCTTTTTTCCTCATCCAATATTTTCTGAATCATATTTTTTACTAGTTCAAACGCAATCGGATTCATTCCACTATTAATGACAATATCTGCCGTACTTCTTGTCGGTTCCACATAGAGATAATGCATTGGCTTCACCGTTGTGAGATACTGCTCTACAACGCCTTCAATGTCACGTCCGCGCTCTTTCACATCACGAATAAGACGTCTTAAAATTCGCTCATCCGCATCTGCCTCCACATACACTTTAATATCCATCAGCTCCCGCAGTCGCTCATCCGCAAGAACAAGAATTCCTTCCAGAAGAATCACTTTTTTCGGTTCTACCCGCTCGACCTGATTAGAACGTGTATGCAATGTGTAGTCATACACTGGACATTCAATCGACTTTCCCTCTTTTAATTCCATCAACTGCTGCACCAAAAGTTCAGTCTCCATCGCATCCGGATGATCATAGTTCGTCTTTTTACGTACTTCCAACGGAATCTTACTCTGGTCACGATAATAATTGTCATGATATAATACCGCTACATCATCCTTAAATTCCTTCTTTAGCTTTCTCGTAAATGTTGATTTCCCTGAGCCGGTTCCTCCAGCGATTCCTATAATGATATTCTTCATTTTTCTTACCTTTCTATTTTTTCTATCGTATCCTTTCTGATTTCTTCCCTCAACACTGTCAGATACTCTGAAAATGTAACTCTGTCATTTGCATATGTCTGATTCATCTCATACTCTTTTGGAATCCATGTGGACAAATCTGAAAAATTATGCTGTATTACCGCTTCCAGGCCGTCAATTGCCTTGTAGATCTTTGCTTCCAAAGTCTTTCGTTCTTCCATCTCTTTATAAAGTTGCTGCATTTCTTCTGCATAGTATTTCGGAAGACCTCTCACCCAATCATACAACAGCTCTTCTTCCTTTTTTTCATCTTCTGCTGTTTTTTCAAACGCCGGAATATCTCCCGTGAATGCTTCCCCCAAGTCGTGAATGATACACATTCGAATGACCTTGTCCATATCCGCCTCTGGGAATTCATCCCTCATAAAAAACACCATCAATGTCATCATCCAGCTGTGTTCCGCAACACTTTCCCGTCTTCCTTTTGACGTGTAACAGTGCCTTGTCGTATCTTTTAGTCGTTCCGCCACTGTCAATAAATTCAATAGTTCTCGTGCCTGCATCAGCCTTCCTCCTTATTATTTCTTCCAGATCATTAAGTATTCTTTCTCATCTGTAGATGTGTCTATACTTTCACACTGTATTTCAAACTGCTCTCTTTTATAAAAACTTACTGCCCGTTCATTTTTTTGATAAACATTCAACTCCAATTGTCCCTTCAGACTTTTTACAAAATCCAAAAGCTGTTTTCCAATCCCGCCAGACTGTTCTTTGTCTCTTACAAAGATTCCTGCAATATACTCGTCATCCAGTCCTACAAATCCTTTGATTTGACCCTGTTCTTCATACACATAAATCTCAGCCTGTGCAAACATATCTTTCACCATCTCAAAATGCTCATCCCAGTACGTTTCCGCAATAAAATCATGTGCTTTTTTATTCGTATTCAACCAGATATATGCCACTTCGTCAAGATCTGTTTTCCTTAATTTTCGAATCATAGTTTTTCCTCCGTGACTAGTTTACCACGAAAGTCACAAGAAGTGGAATATTTTCTGCAAAATAAAAAGTCCCATCAAGAACTTTTTTGTCTATACAGACATTTCTTGATGAGACTTTTCGTTTTATTCTTCCTGGTGTTTTGATGCGTATTTTTTGCCTAATACGATCAAACCCACAAAATATAGTGCTGTCACTATACCAGCAATCAGATATGACACTGTCATAGAAAGACCAAATCCAATCTTCTGACTCAAAATAAAAGAAGAGATAATGAACATATAAAAACTTCCCGGAAGAAGCGCCACTAAAAATACTCCTTTTTTTGCTCCCTTTTTCGCCATCAAATATACCGTAATGGCTGCAAATGCAAACACACCTATTGTCTGATTGCTCCATGCAAAATATCGCCACAAGATATTAAATCCTTCTGCATTCATTTTTGCAAAAATCAGAATAAAAATAACCGGAATAAAAATTCCAAGTGTAACCATCACTCGATTCTTTCTCGTCTTCTGATCAATATGTAGATAATCCGCAACCATCAAACGGCAAGACCGAAGTGCAGTATCACCAGATGTGATCGGCAGAACAATGACACCAAGAATTGCAACAATTCCTCCAATCGGTCCAAGTAATCCTTTTGCAACCTCACCGACTGCAGCTGTTGCACCCGCTGTAGAACCACTGTTATAAAGTCCCATAGCTGCCGCTGCCCAGATCATAGCAATCAAACCTTCTAAAATCATCATTCCGTAGAATACCATTTTCCCTTCTTTCTCGTGTTTTACCGATCTTCCGATCAGCGTACATTGGGTAGAATGAAAACCGGAAGTGATTCCACACGCAACCGTCACAAAGAATACCGGAATAAATTTCGTGCCGACACCGGAATTTCCTTCTGCATTAAACATCGGATAAATATCAAAAATTCCTTTCAGTCCATGACTGAAATCAATATTATCTAATTGATAACCCTGAATAAAAATTCCCGCGAACACTCCTGCTGCTGACAGCAATAAAATCGCTCCAAAAATCGGATAAATTTTTCCGATAATCTTGTCAATTGGAAATAACGTTGCAATCAAATAGTAAGCTAAAATCACGCCGTAAATTACCCATGTCCATACATTGACATCTTGAAAACCACATATCTGTCCGGCAAACAAATCCCCCGGTGTATATGTAAACACTGCTCCTACTAAAAGCATTAAAAAACAAAGAAAAATATTGTATACCTGATAAGTTTTGTTTCCAAGGAATTTTCGTATAATTCCAGGCATCTGAGCTCCATTTTGGCGAAGCGACATCATTCCACTCAAATAATCATGTGTCGCACCGCTAATCACACATCCGATCGGGATTGTAATAAATGCAATCGGTCCAAACAAAATTCCCTGAATCGGTCCAAAAATCGGTCCGGTTCCTGCAATATTCAATAAATTGATCAGCGCATTCTTCCATTTGCTCATCGGAACATAATCGATGCCATCCTCCATTTGAACAGCCGGCGTCTTTCGATCATCCGGTTTAAAAATCCTTTCGACAAATACTCCGTATAAATATCCCCCTACAAGAAGTATCACAAGTCCCACTAAAAAAGTTGCCATGATTTCTCATCTCCCATTTCTTTATTTTTTTGGAGTGCACTCTGTTTTATGATTCTAGTTTATACTTTTTTTAGAAATTGTCAATGATTTTTTATAATTTTCTTTATTTAATTAATTTTACACAGTTTCACCGCTTTACCCCAATAAATTTATAGGCTTTTTTCAAAAATTTCAACAATTTCGACACGACTCAGTTCTTTGTATCCACCTGACATTGGAAACGTTACATCTGCAATGCTTTCCAGCCTCTCTTCATTTGCTCCAAGTTCCGAAATATTCATAACCAAACCTAGTTCGTTCATCCAGTTTTCCATCGCTTTCAAACCTTCCCTGGCAACCTGCTCATCTGTCTTTCCTTCAGGTGATACATTCCACACATTCACTGCAAAACGTTTGAATTTTTCAAGACCATATGGCATGATATACCGATAATACGGAAGCGAAACCGCTGCAAGTGTCATACCATGTGTCGCATTTGTGTAGCCACCTACTGCCTGACCAAGCATGTGCACCATCCAATCACCACTTTTTCCCATTGACACCAACGTGTTCAATGCCCATGTTGCGGTCCACATAATATTGCTTCGCGCTTCATAATCCTGTGGATTTTTCACTGCCACACGGCTGGATTTCAGCAGCGAACGCATCAGCCCTTCACTGATATAATCGCTGGTGTTATCATCTTCTCCCGAAAAATACTGCTCACAAATATGGTTGAATATGTCGTAAATACCGGATACCATCTGATATTTTGGAAGAGTCATTGTATATCTCGGATTTAAGATTGAAAATCTCGGCATAATTTTTTCATCTGCAAATACATGTCCGATTTTCTGTTTCGTATCCTGATTGGTGATCACAGAACCAGCGTTCATCTCAGAGCCTGTTCCAACCATTGTCAGCACACAACCAACCGGAATCACTTCACAATGCGGCTCCTCAAAACGGATAAAATATTTTTCCCACGGATCTTCCTTACAATTGACAGAAACCGATACTGCCTTAGAATAGTCGCAGACAGATCCTCCACCGACAGCCAGCAACAAGTCCGCCTGATGGCTCTTAGCGATCTCAACACCCTCATACAACTTTGCAAGTGTTGGGTTTGGCATAACTCCGGCGATTTCCGCCACATTCTTTCCATTCTTTTTCAGAATTTCGATCACTTCATCATAAATTCCATTCTTCTTAATTGAACCGCCACCATAGACTAAAACAACATTTTTCCCATACTTTTGGAGCTCCTCATTCAGATAATTCAGAGAGTCCTCTCCAAAATAGAGCTTTGTAGGGTTACAATACGAAAAATTACCTAACATAACATTTATCCTCCTAACAATCCATTGACATTATTATTTTCTTGTGATACTGTCATATTAATACCTAAACTTAACTTTAGGTCAAGAGTTTTTTCAAAATTTTCAGGAGGTTTTTCACATGTATACAATCGGACAAATATCTGAAATGTTTCAACTGCCGATTTCCACACTTCGCTATTATGATAAAGAAGGACTTTTTCCGGATTTAGAGCGTTCTTCCGGCATTCGCAGGTTCAGCGAAAAAGAAATCGAAGCGCTTCGCGTGATTGAATGTCTGAAAAAATCCGGGCTGGAAATCAAAGACATAAAATTATTTATGGAATGGTGTTCTGAAGGAAGCGCTACCTACCAAAGACGCAAAGAACTATTTGAGCGCCAAAAAGAAATTGTACAAAAAGAAATCGCCAAATTGGAAAAGGTTTTGGATATGCTTCAATTCAAATGCTGGTACTATGATCAGGCAGTCAAAGGCGGGAACGAAGACCGGGTCCAAAGCATTCTGCCCGATCGTCTCCCAAAAGACATTCAGAAAATATACAATCGTTCTCACAATGATCAATAGAAGGGAAATGTTTCCCTTCTAAATCATCTCAGGCTGTCTTTCATTGTTTTCACATATGCTCCGACATATTCGGGCGCCTCTTTTTTATATGTCTCAAGCAGCTTAACAATCGCCGAGCCGACGATCGCACCGTCTGAAATATCCGCCATCTTCTTTGCCTGCTCTGGAGTTGATATTCCAAATCCAATTGCACAAGGAATATCTGTATTCTGTCGTACTACCTCGACAATAGACGCTAAATCTGTCTTGATCTCACTTCTCGCTCCGGTCACTCCAAGACTTGACACGATATATAAAAATCCTTCTGCCTCTTTTGCGATCATTGCAATACGGTTTGCCGAAGTCGGAGCGATTAGCGAGATCAAATCTACCCCATATCGATGGCAAACTGGCAAAAATTCTTCTTTTTCTTCAAATGGCAGATCCGGCAGAATCAATCCGTCAATCTCACACTCTCTACAGGAAGAAAGAAACCGTTCTGCACCGTAAGAAAATACAACGTTTGCATATGTCATAAATACCATCGGCACTTTCACATCTTTTCGCAGCTCTTTCACAAATGCAAATATTTTATCTGTTGTCACACCACCACTTAATGCTCTCAAGTTTGCCCCCTGAATTACATTTCCCTCCGCAGTAGGATCTGAAAATGGGATGCCAAATTCAATCAGATCTGCCCCGTTTTCCACCGCTGCCCGAACTACAGCCCCGGTTGTCTCCAGATCCGGATCACCGCAGGTGATAAACGGAATGAATGCTTTTCCTTGTTCAAATGCTTTTCGAATATTACTCATAGATATCCTCCCCTCTATAGCGTGCAATTGCAGCACAATCTTTATCTCCTCTGCCCGATACAGTAATGACAAGAATCTGATCTGTTTTCATTTCAGGTGCAAGTTTCATGGCATAGGCAACTGCGTGTGCAGACTCAATCGCCGGAATGATTCCCTCCGTCTTTGCCAGATATTCAAATGCATCCACCGCCTCATCATCTGTCACCGGAACATATTCTGCTCTCCCAAAATCGTGCAGATGTGCATGTTCCGGCCCGATTCCCGGATAGTCAAGCCCTGCAGAGATCGAATATACCGGCGCGATCTGCCCATACTCATCCTGGCAGAAATACGATTTCATACCATGGAAGATTCCAAGTGTTCCCGTATTGACTGTCGCTGCGGTCTCGCGCGTATCAATTCCTCTTCCAGCCGCTTCACAGCCGATCAGCCGAACTTCTTTGTCGTCAATAAAGTGATAAAAACTGCCAATCGCATTTGAGCCTCCTCCTACACAGGCAACTACTGCATCCGGAAGTTTCCCTTCTTTTTCCAGTATCTGCTCCTTAATCTCCTTGGAAATGACAGCCTGAAAGTCACGCACAATCGTAGGAAACGGATGCGGTCCCATCACCGAGCCGAGACAATAATGTGTGTCACTGATGCGTGAAGTCCATTCCCGCATTGCCTCAGAGACCGCATCTTTTAAAGTGGCAGTTCCTGTTCTGACCGGTATCACTTCCGCTCCAAGAAGCCGCATCCGATACACATTGAGCGCCTGCCGGATTGTGTCTTCTTCTCCCATAAACACCACACATTCCATTCCTAAAAGCGCCGCTGCCGTAGCAGTGGCAACTCCATGCTGACCGGCTCCGGTCTCTGCAATCAAACGTGTTTTTCCCATCTTCTTTGCAAGCAGAGCCTGACCAAGCACATTATTGATTTTATGTGCACCAGTATGATTCAAGTCTTCACGTTTCAGATAAATCTTTGCCCCGCCCAGATCTTTTGTCATCTTCTGTGCAAAATAAAGTCTTGACGGTCTCCCCGCATATTCGTTTAATAATTCCGTAAGTTCCCGGTTAAATTCCGGGTCGTTTTTATAATAATTATACGCTTCTTCCAATTCAATCACTGCATTCATCAAGGTTTCCGGAATGTACTGTCCACCGTGAATGCCAAAACGTCCATTTTGATTTGTCATATTTTCTCTTCCCTTCTTACTGCTGCGACAAATGCCGCCATTTTTTTCTGATCTTTTTTCCCATCTGTCTCAATGCCGGAACTGACATCCACGCCATCCGGATGCAATCTTTGTATCGCCTCAGATACATTGTGGCTTGTAATGCCTCCTGCAAGAAAATAAGGTCTTTCTATCGTTTGGATCAGCTTCCAGTCAAACACTTTTCCTGTCCCCGCTCCGGAATCCAATAAGAGCATATCCGCTTCACTTTCCTCTGCCCTCTTAACATCTTTTTCCGTCTTTATGCGAAATGCCTGAATGATCGGTCTGTCAGACATCTTTCGAAGCATTTTTATATATGTGTTGTCTTCCTCACCATGAAGCTGCGCTATATCTATGACACCGCTGTTTAGAAGTCCTGCAACCTGCTTTGGCTCTTCATTTACAAACACACCGACCACCTGTATCCCTGCCTGCAAATATTTTCTAAGTTCCGCTACTTTTTCAGGACTTACATATCTCCTGCTTTTCGCTGCAAATACAAACCCAACATATTCCGGATGCAGGTCATTGGCTGCCTCAACGTCACAAACCCGCCTCAAACCGCACAGTTTTATCTTCGTCATATCACGCCTCGCAGTTCTCTCAGCTTTGCCTTTTTATCTGCGGCACGCATCAGTGTCTCACCGATCAGTACAGCATCCGCCCCAATCTCACGAAGTTTTTTTATATCCTTTGCACTTTGAACACCACTTTCCGACACAAACAAGATTTCCGTTGGAATCTGTTCCCGCAGCCTACGACTGTTGTCCGTATCCACCGAAAAATCTTTGAGATTTCGGTTATTGACACCGATAATGCGTGACTTTGCGTCCACCGCCATCTGCACTTCCCGTTCATCGTGTGCCTCAACCAAAGCGGAAAGCCCGAGCATATCACAAATCTGAATGTATTCACGAATCTGTTCTTTTGAAAGAATCGAACAGATTAAAAGTACTGCGGATGCCCCAAGCACCTTCGCCTCGTAAATCATATATTCATCCACTGTAAAATCCTTGCGGATACACGGAATTTTAACCATACTTACAATCTCTTCCAGATACCTGTCACTTCCTAAAAACCATCTGGGTTCCGTCAGCACTGAGATACAGTCAGCTCCCGCCGCCTCATATTCCCTTGCAATTTTCTGATACGGGAAATCAGAAGCAATCACTCCTTTCGATGGAGATGCTTTCTTACATTCACAAATAAAAGAGAGTTCCGGCTTTTTCAGTGCTTTTTCAAATGCAAATGTTCCCTTTGGCAGTTCCAGTGCTCTCCCCCTCATCTGTTCAGGCGATATTTTTCTTTTTGTCTGCCTGGTACGCTCTTTTGCATAATCTGCGAGTTCTTCTAAAACAGTCATTCTTTCACCTCCTGACGATTGCTTATTTCTATCAGTCTGCGCAAAGTCTCAAGTGCTTTTCCGGAATCAATCAGTCTGCCTGCAAGTGCAATTCCTTCCTCCATACTTTCCGCCTTACCCCCGATATACAATGATGCTCCCGCATTCATCAGAACTGCATTTCTCTTAGGTCCGCGTTCTCCGTTTAAAATGCTGAGCGTAATATCCGCATTCTCCTTTGGACTTCCACCTCTTAACTCTTCTTTTGTACAACGCTCAAACCCAAACATTTCCGGAGTGATCACAGAAGACTTGAACCATCCGTCCCGAATCTCGCAAATAGTTGTCGGCGCACTCATAGAAATCTCATCTAATTTATCCTGCCCATACACAACCATTCCTCGTTTCACTCCCAAATTGATCAACACCTGAGCGAGTGGTTCCACAAGATATTCGTCATATACTCCCAAAAGCTGCATAGACGGTGTCCCCGGATTGGTAAGTGGTCCTAAAATATTAAACACTGTGCGAAAACCAAGCTCCTTACGAATCGCTCCCACATATTTCATAGATGCATGATATTTTTGTGCGAAGAAAAAGCACATCCCCGCTTCCCGCAAAAGTTCCACACACTTTTCAGGGCTTTGCTGAATGTTCACACCAAGCGCCTCCAGACAATCTGCTGTCCCACACTGGGAAGATGCTGCCCGATTTCCATGCTTTGCCACTTTCATTCCACCGGCAGCTGCGACAAGCGCCGATGTAGTCGAAATATTAAAGCTATGTGCATTGTCTCCACCTGTTCCTACAATCTCAAACAATTCCATATCTGTCTCCACCTTTGTGGCATGTGCCCGCATTGCCGCCGCACAGCCGGCAATCTCGTCTGTCGTCTCGGCCCTTGCGCTCTTCGTGGAAAGCGCCGCAAGAAACGCCGCATTCTGTGTGGCAGTTGTCTCTCCGCTCATAATCTCATTCATCACCGCATATGCCTCATTATAAGTAAGATCCTCTTTATTTACGATTTTTACAATTGCTTCTTTGATCATCTGCTCATACCCCCTGCAAGAAACTTTTTAACATGGTTTTTCCATCTGGCGTCATAATTGATTCTGGATGAAACTGCACCCCGTAAATCGGATAGTCTTTATGCTGTACTGCCATGACCTCTCCATCTTCCGTTTTCGCTGTCACTTTCAGACATTCCGGCATCGTTTTCATCTCAGCCGCAAGTGAATGATAGCGCGCCACTGACATATTTTCCGGACAAGTTCGAAATAGCAAACAGTCCTTGTCAAATGTAATCTGCGACTGTTTCCCGTGCATCAGTTCTTTTGCATAGGTGACCGTTGCTCCAAACGCTGCACAGATTGCCTGATGCCCAAGGCAGACACCAAGTGTTGGAATCTTTTTTCCAAGTGTCTTTGCCACCTCTATAATAACACCTGCATCCTCTGGTCTTCCCGGTCCGGGCGAGAGAATGATGCGTTTGGGATTCAACGCTCTGATTTCTTCCACTGTCATCTCATCGTTTCGAATCACCCGAATATCCTGCTCCATCTCACCGATCAGCTGATACAGGTTGTAAGAAAAACTATCATAATTATCAATCAGTAAAATCATATTTCTCCCTCCTCTGCCAATTTCAATGCATCCACAACAGCTTTTGCCTTATTGATGCACTCTGTATATTCTTTTTCCGGAACAGAATCCGCGACGATTCCCGCTCCTGACCTTACAAATACCTTTCCGTTTTTCTTATATGCAATGCGAATTGCAATACAGGTATCCATATTTCCGGTAAAATCAATGTACCCGATTGCCCCTCCGTAAATGCCACGTTTGTTATTCTCCAACTCTCCGATCAACTGACACGCCCTGATTTTCGGAGCACCTGAAAGCGTTCCGGCAGGCAGTACCGCCTCGATTGCATCAAGCGCATCTTTTCCCTTGCAAATTTCCCCACGCACAGTCGATCCGATATGCATGACATGCGAGAAGTATTCGATAGTATGAAACTTTTCTACCTTCACCGTTCCAAATCTGCTGATTTTTCCGAGATCATTTCTTCCAAGATCAACTAGCATATTATGTTCTGCAAGTTCCTTTTCATCTGCAAGCAGTTCTTGTGAAAGGGCTCTGTCTTCCTCATTTGTTTTCCCCCTCGGTCTCGTTCCTGCAAGCGGAAATGTATGCAAAATTCCATTTTCCAGTTTTACCAAAGTCTCTGGCGATGCACCGGCAACCTCAACATCTGTACCGGAAAAATAAAACATATATGGCGACGGATTAATTGTCCGAAGCATGCGGTAAGTATTCAGCAGGCTTCCTTCAAACGGGGCACTCAGACGATTAGAAAGTACAATCTGGAAAATATCTCCCTCCCGGATATATTGTTTTGCCCGTTCTACCATGTCACAGAATTGCTCTTTCTCAAACAGTGGTATGACTTCTTCCATCAAACGTCCTTTTGCTTCCTGCTTTTTTTCACCTTTTTTCAACAATTCTACAAGCTGTTTTAACTCCAGCACCGCCTTGTTATAACCAACCTCTATATCGTGCAGAGACATATTTACAATAAAAATAATTTTCTGACGGACGTGATCAAATGCAATGACTTTATCAAACAGCATCAAATCCACATCTTTAAATGCCTCACTGTCTTCCACCCTGCATCTCACAGATGGTTCACTGTATCCCTGATAGTCATAAGAAAAATAACCGACTAGTCCTCCTGTAAAAGATGGCAGATACGCAAATCGAGGACTTTTGTAATCTGCAAGAATCTGTCTGATATGCTCTGAAGGATTCTCCGTCTCAATTTTGACATTCCCAATTTGCATTTTCCCGTCAATACAGGTGATTTCTAACTTGGGCGCAAATCCAAGAAAGGTATAACGTCCCCACTGTTCATCTGCCACCGCCGACTCCAGCATATAACAATGTGTGGATACATTTTTCAATATTTTCATCGTCTCAATTGGTGTTGTAAAATCAGATAAAATCTCACAGCTGATCGGCACAACATTGTATTGTCCGCTCTCTGCAATCTTTTTCACTTCACTAAATTCCGGTAATATCTTCATAATCACGACCTCCTCTTACGCACTTTGTTCAAGTCACAGTATACATTCTGCCGACTTTTTTTCAGTGCTGGAATAAAGTTTTTATCCCATAAAAAAACGTCCTTGACAGAATGATAGTTTCTGTCAAGGACGAATAGTGTACATGTATAACAAGTACGACACAATCCGCGGTGCCACCTTGAATTCACGGAATCTCCGTGCTCTTAGCAGGATACAAACATACCCCCGGCAACTGACGTATGCCCACACGTTGCAGAATACTCTGTAAATATAAACTTTACATTTGACTGCACCCTCCGCGGTCCATTTGACAACTTGTTTCTCATCTGGTTCTCAGCATCCCAAACTCTCTGTAAAGGCATCATTGCCGTTATCTCCGCTTCAACGGTTTGACGTATTAAATTTTTTATTACAATAGCACATGATTTCTCTTGTGTCAAGACAATTTTGAAAATTCATGTAAAATTGCCATATATGATACCACAAAGCATGACAGTGCTGCTCCGATCAACATAATTTCGCTACTTTTATTTCCAATACTTTTCTACAGACTGCTCTGCTTCTTCCTCCGACATTGAAAAATCTTTTCTAAGTTTCGCTATTGTCTGTTCTTTGGATATCTGAAAATCCATACAGGTCTTAATCGTCCCCTCAAGCAGTCCGATTCGCATTCCCCTTTCTATTCCCCTTTTTATTCCATCTTCCATTCCAGCCTTATGTCCTTCATTCCATGCCTCTTCTTTCAAAAAGTCTCGAAATTCATTCTCATCATACTCTGTCAAAATCATTTCAATAACCTCCGCTCGGTTTTTCCGAAGTATCTCTGACAGAATTCCCTTCTTAATACAGACATCCACAGCATTTTCTACAGCATCTTCAAATAGCATTCCTACCTCTATATTTTCACGAATAGCCGCAATAAATTGAGCATATTCCTTCAATGCTTTGCACTTTTCCATCAACTTCCGATTATGTCCCAAGTTGATATTAAGAACTAACGCAGTACATTCTAATGCTGGTGTTGCTCCCTTCCCATTTGTGATAAACAAATTGCTCAGCTTCAGTACCTGCCGTTCCGGTTCTTCTTTCGTCCCATTGTAGAAAACAAGATACTGTGGAAACGGGATATAAAGTGGTGAATTCGTATACAGCCTCTGTTTTACCGGCTCAATCTGTTCCCGATACAGAGAAGAAAAGTAAAATAGTCCTCGTAATGGCAGATTTGGGCTATACGAGCTTTGACGTTCATAAAGATTCAGCACATCATCAATCAGAAATGACAAATCATTCTTCATCCCCATGTACACAACGTCTTCAATCGTTGTAATTGTCAAATCTTCCGGATTGGTATAATCACTGTTATTTATCGCATTGTAAAGCTCCAGCAAATCTTTCTTGTCCTGAAAAATAAGGCGAAATAGTCTGTCTTTATACTTCTTATTTATTTTATGTAATGTCAATCTTTGTTCCTCCTTCATTGTACCAAACATCATTTTATGAATCAATCAACAAAAAGAGAAAATGCTCCCATAGGCATCACCGGCTTTCTTTTGTATCTTACAAGTTGGATTTTATTTGTGACAACCGCCACAGAATTTTAGAAATGCTAAAAACTTCTTAGATGTTAAAATTTTGAAGGTAGAGAACTGCCCACTAATTCCAACAAACAATTCTCACCCCTCTTCAATTTTATTTCCAATACTTTTCTACAGACTGCTCTGCTTCTTCCTCCGACATTGAAAAATCTTTTTTAAGTTTCTCTATTGTCTGTTCTTTGGATATCTGAAAATCCATGCAGGTCTTAATCGTCCCCTCAATCAGTCCGGTTCGCATTCCACGCTCTATTCCAGCCTTATGTCCCTCATTCCATGCCTCTTCTTTCAAAAAATCTCGAAATTCATTCTCATCATACTCTGTCAAAATCATTTCAATAACCTCCGCCCGGTTTTTCCGAAGTATCTCTGACAGAATTCCCTTCTTAATACAGACATCCACAGCATTTTCTACAGCATCTTCAAATAGCATTCCTACCTCTATATTTTCACGAATAGCCGCAATAAATTGAGCATATTCCTTCAATGCTTTGCACTTTTCCATCAACTTCCGATTATGTCCCAAGTTGATATTAAGAACTAACGCAGTACATTCTAATGCTGGTGTTGCTCCCTTCCCATTTGTGATAAACAAATTGCTCAGCTTCAGTACCTGCCGTTCCGGTTCTTCTTTCGTCCCATTGTAGAAAACAAGATACTGTGGAAACGGGATATAAAGTGGTGAATTCGTATACAGCCTCTGTTTTACCGGCTCAATCTGTTCCCGATACAGAGAAGAAAAGTAAAATAGTCCTCGTAATGGCAGATTTGGGCTATACGAGCTTTGACGTTCATAAAGATTCAGCACATCATCAATCAGAAATGACAAATCATTCTTCATCCCCATGTACACAACGTCTTCAATCGTTGTAATTGTCAAATCTTCCGGATTGGTATAATCACTGTTATTTATCGCATTGTAAAGCTCCAGCAAATCTTTCTTGTCCTGGAAAATAAGGCGAAATAGTCTGTCTTTATACTTCTTATTTATCTTATGTAATGTCAATCTTTGTTCCTCCTTCATTGTATCAAACATTATTTTACGAATCAATCAACAAAAAGAGAAGATACTCCCATAGGCATCACCGACTTTCTTTTGTATCTTACAAGTTGGATTTTATTTGTGACGACCGCCACACAAATTTAGAAATATTAGAAACTTCTTAGAAGTTTTGATTTGTGACATTGATTTTAACACAGTGTAATGTGAACTTCAATCAAAATATTCTTTTGAGAATTTATCGCTCAGTGATTTTAATCTAATTCCCTCATATATTTGTTGCCCTAGCAATTTCATTTTACCATATTTGTATACAACCTCTGTTTTACCAGTTCAATCGTCCCGATTGGTATAATCACTGTTATTTATCTCATTATAAAGTTCAGCAAATCTTTCTTTTCTTGAAAAATAAAGCGAAATAGAAGCAACAGACTCTGCCCAGTTGACAACTGACCACAATGTTAAGCATTATTGGCTGAACCTTAATCGGACAGGATTTCCACCTGTTAGGTCAATTGTCCTTTGCTGGGCGCACAACTGGCATTTGTATACTTGTTCATATACATTTCCGTTTTCAATAATTGCTCTATCCTACAAATCAATTATTTTTTCTACATACTGTATTTGCTAAAATTACCGTTACGATACCCACAATAATTCCTAGTAGGGTAAAAATATTTTCTAATTTTTCATTGTCACCCATGATATGTGATATTATCAGAAGTATATCGACAGTTCCTACACAGCAACTCATTACTCTGCATAATTTTTTGTGATCATATTTTTGCTTTTCCTTATCACTCATCATGTTATATCCTGCAAATAACCAACTCCCCTTTTCATTCCAAAAGGCAATTGCCATAATTGCAAATATAACATACAATAGATAATCACCGTGCATCTCATCACCTCTAATTTCAAGTCTTAATGTTAATGGAATTTGTCACTACAACAAGCATTATTGTGTTGACTCTCCCTATCTCTCAACATATTTCACATATGGAACAAACTTTTCCCTTAGATTTGCCAATAGTATTTGATTATTGTCAGACTCATAGATTTCGGTTCCGATAGGCAAAAGAGTAGCATCCCAATTATTGAAGTCATTTGTTATCCCAATGTTGCTTATTTTTCTAATGTATTTGTCTTTTTCGAAAGTCTCATTTTTTACCCCGTCTATATCTGTAACATTTACATAGGCAGCATCTTCATAAACAAACATATCTATAATACTATGATCATCGAAATACAACTGTTCCGGAGTCAATTCAGTGCTTAATACTGAACCACATCCTGAAAAACCAATCATAAAAAACACCCATACCTAAATTAGTTCTTAATGTTATGATTTATTTTGTAATAATAGGTTTTCCCTCCGCATCTAATAGTGGTGTTAAACCACCTCCAAATCCACTTGCAATAAAAAAATAATTTACTCCTGTCTCTTTATCAACATATATTGTTTTCTCACTTTTTAATCCCGTTTCTTGATACACTACTTCAAATCTATTATTTTTACTCATTTCAAAGCACCTCCAGCTTCTAATTTGTTTATTTCTCATAATATCATACTTTGTAATTATTTACACCATTATAATCACAAAAAATAACGCAGACAATACCTCTACTATCTGCGCATTCCTTTAATGTCTTCTTGAAATATTTCCAAGCATACATAAGCCGCGTACACAAGCTCACGAACAAGTTCGTTCGCTTGTGGGGCGACGCCCCATAAAGCAAAAAGGATGCGCACACCTTCTTGCAAGTCATCTTACTACGGCAGTGCTTCACAAACTCACGAGGCAGGCTCGTTCGCTTGACAGGCATATGCCCTATGAATAAAAATAAGAGGCAGTCCTCACTGTATGCAAGCATACGGAGTTCTACCTCTTATTTTATTCGCACTGCCTATTTCTGCACAATATTTATATCTACTCGAAAATGTTGATTTTACGCTGTTTTTCGCT
>MJGMH1__coassemble_1874_pt1 | contig 71210 bp, 55 predicted proteins | sample MJGMH1__metabat2_high_PE_009 | metagenome-assembled genome bin MJGMH1 | reverse complement strand
GGGGCGGTTCAGAAAAAGGGGTGTTCACAATTTATTTACTCATGCGTTTGTCGTGCAAAGGTTGTGTCACACAGACAAAAAGGTAAGGGCATCTCTCAAAAGTAATGCCCTTACCTGCCTTATTTATTCCTCAGCTGCACGCTTTGCAATCTCTTTTTCCTGCACATCAGAAGGTGCCTGTTCATAACGAACAAATTCATATTCATAAGAACCTCTTCCACCTGTCATAGAACGGAGTACGGTGCAATATCCAAATACCCCGGTCATCGGAATGTCTGCCTCAATGATCTGTGCACCACCTGCAATCGGTGTCATTCCAAGTACACGTCCACGACGTTTGTTCAGATCTCCCATAACATCTCCGGTATATTCATCCGGCACTGTCACTTTAATCTTTGCGATTGGCTCCAATAACACAGGACTTGCTTCCATAAATCCTTTTTTGAACGCCTGCATTGTCGCTGTCTTAAATGCCATCTCAGAAGAATCCACCGGGTGATAAGATCCGTCATATAAAACTGCCTTCACACCTACAACCGGATATCCTGCTAAAGGTCCTTTCAGTACAGATTCCTGCAAACCTTTTTCTACTGCCGGGAAGTAATTCTTTGGAACTGCTCCGCCAACTACAATCTGTTCAAATACATATGGTGTCTCTAAATCTCCGGAAGGTTCAAATTTCATCTTTACATGACCGTATTGTCCATGCCCTCCGGATTGTTTTTTATATTTGGTATCTACATCTGAATTCTTTCGGATAGTCTCTCTGAAAGCAACTTTTGGTGTCTCCAGATCCACATCTACTTTGTAACGGCTTGCTAGTTTGCTCACAACAATCTCTAAATGTTGATCTCCCATACCATACAATAACGACTGACGATTCTCACTGTCATTTACCGCTCTCAACGTCACATCTTCTGCCATCATCTTTGCCAGCGCCTGAGATACCTTATCTTCATCCCCTTTTGTCTTCACCACATATTTCATATATGTATATGGAACCGAATATTCCGTCTTTCCATACAGAACCGGAGTATTCTTCGTAGAAAGTGTATCGCCTGTCTTTACGCCGGACAGTTTTGCGATTGCACCGATATCACCTGCGTGTAATTCTGAGACTTCCACCGGTTTATTTCCCTGCATCGTATATAATTTTCCGAGTTTCTGTTCCGTGTCATTCTCTGTGTCAAACAGTATATCCTCACCTTTTAAGACACCTGAGCATACTTTTACAAATGAATATTTTCCAATAAACGGATCTACCATTGTCTTAAACACATACGCTGTCTTTCCTTTTGCAAAATCATAATTTGCTTCAAAAATATCATTTGTCTTGCGGTTGATGCCCACACAAGTTCTCTTATCCGGACTAGGAAAGAAACGCACAATGTCAGACAACAGATTTGCCACTCCCTGCGCTTCCATATTCGATCCCATTGCAACAGGTACGATATCGCCGTCCATTACTTCGGTACGCATTGCAGAACGAATCTCTTCGATTGAAAATTCTTCTCCTGCAAAATATCTTTCCATAAAGTCTTCGCTCGTCTCGGCAACCGCCTCCATCAGTGAATCTCTTAAAAGCTGTAAGTTCGGCAAGCAATATTCCGGAATCTCACATTCCTCTCTCTGCCCGATTCCGGTATATCTTCTTCCCGCATTCTTGATGACGTTGATATACCCCACAAGCTTTTCATTCTCACGAATCGGTTGAAAATGCGGTGCGATCTTCTTTCCGTATCTTGCCGTCAGATCTTCCAAAACCTGTCGGAAACTTGCATCATCCACATCCATCTCTGTCACATACACCATTCTCGGAAGATTATATTTGTCACATAACTCCCACGCTTTTTCCGTTCCTACTTCTACTCCTGCTTTTCCCGAAACAACAATTACGGCTGCATCCGCTGCACTTACCGCTTCTTCTACTTCTCCAACAAAATCAAAATATCCCGGTGTATCCAAAATATTGATCTTTGCTTTTTCCCACTCAATCGGGATCAGACTTGTACTAATCGAAAACTCTCGTTTTTGTTCTTCTTTATCAAAATCACTAATCGTGTTATGGTCGGTTATCTTGCCCATTCGATTGGTTGCTCCTGATACATAAGCCATTGCTTCGACTAAACTAGTTTTTCCGCTGCCTCCGTGTCCTAAAAGTACCACATTTCTAATTTCGTCTGTTCTGTAAACTTTCATATTTTGCTGCCTCCTTATTTTTGTAGTTTCTCATGTGTATATTGTACTAAAATTCACTCAAAATTACAACTCTTTTATCAAATTTATACAATTTATTTGTCTTTTACTTTAGTGTACAATAATTGATAAGTGAAAATAAAGAAAGGATAGCAAATATTATGAACAAACCTTACAAAATCGGTTTTATCGGGCTTGGATTGATTGGCGGTTCCATCGCCCGTGCAATCCGTCAGTATTACCCTGATTCCGAGATTATCGCCTTTGACAAAAGCAGAGAGACGCTCGCGCTCGCCACGCAAGAATCTATAATCAACGTAGCCTGCACTTCCATCAATAACAACTTTTCCAACTGTCATTATATTTTCCTATGTGCACCGGTCTCATATAACACTGCGTATTTAAAGCAGATCAAACACTATGTTACCAAAGACTGTATTCTCACTGACGTAGGCAGTGTAAAGACTTCGATTCACGAGGAGATCATCTCTCTTGATATGGAAGAAAATTTTATCGGAGGACATCCAATGGCTGGTTCCGAGAAGTCCGGTTTTTTAAATTCCAAACCGATGCTGATTGAAAATGCGTACTTCATCCTGACTCCATCTTCGACCGTATCGCAAGATAAAGTGACTGCATACAGCACTTTTGTAGAATCGTTAAAAGCACTTCCGGTCATCTTGGATTACAAAGAGCACGATCTGATCACTGGAACGATCAGCCATCTGCCGCATATCATTGCATCCACCTTAGTCAACTTTGTAAAGGATACGGATACAAAAGATGAGTTGATGAAACAGCTTGCTGCAGGAGGATTTAAGGATATCACGAGAATTGCCTCTTCTTCTCCGACAATGTGGCAGCATATCTGTCTGAAAAACGGAGACAATATTGTCAAAATTTTGGACGCTTACATTGACATGTTGAAAAATGCAAGAGATTCTGTCGCAGAAAGCTCCGAGCAAAAATTATATGATTTATTTGAGACATCTAAAAATTACCGTAATTCCATTCCGGAAGGTTCCTCCGGACCGATCAAAAAAGTGTTTGCGATCTACTGCGATATCATCGACGAAGCAGGGGGAATCGCAACAATTGCGACCATACTTGCATCAAACAATATCAGCATCAAAAATATCGGCATTATACATAACCGTGAATTTGAAGAAGGTGTTCTGCGTATTGAATTTTACGATGAATCTTCTTCCCATAAGGCAACTGAGTTGCTGCAAAAATACCGCTATATTGTATATGAACGTTAAAAAGACGGGATTCCCGTCTTTTTTTCTTGTACCATATACTAATCATAAAATTCCGTTAAACAGTTTTATCAATACCGGAACCGCTGCCGAACAGATAATTCCATTCAAAACTGCCATCATCACCACTTCTCCTGATGTATATTTCATCAGCATCGGAAGTGTCGTATCCTCACTCGTAGCTGCTGCCGGAGCAATCGCCGCATATCCGTTAAAATATTTTACTACAACCGGTATGATCATAAACGAGAAGATTTCCCGCAAAAGATTACACAGAAACGCAATCGTACCAATTTTTGCACCTGCAAGCTCCGTCACCAGAATTCCAGAAAGACTGTACCAACCAAGCCCCGACACAATCATCAGACTATCCCGTAAGCTTTCCCCTAAAAACAGACTGCACACAACACCTCCAAAAATACTTCCCAAAATAACTCCTGTTGGAATCAATAAGATTTTCACATGATGCTCTCTTAATTTCTGGAACACACCTCTGTTCGCTCCAACGCTGATCCCGACAGAAAACATCAGCACATACAACACATGCTCTGAGTGTCCGGTCAGAAAATCAATTATATCCTCCGGAAGAATTCCATTTCCCAGAAACACTCCCACTGCCAGACAGCACACTGCGATCACAACCACCATATTTCCGCATCCTCCTTACTCTTCATAAATACTTTCGTAAGTCCATAGACGATCAAAATAGATCCTGCCACCGCAGATAACATATAGATCACACTCTTCCAGCCAAGTTCTGCCAGTTCATTAAAAAAGTTTTCTCTGCTTCCAAGCGAGACTCCCATAATAAAAATCAAAATCCCGGTTAAAACAATCTGAAGCACTCCATTTACCTTCAATGTTTGCTTCAAATTCAGTTTCATACCGATAATAACTCCAAGCATCATAATTACAAGTATTAACATATTTCCTCCAACTAGTAGTATTTTACGCACACCTGTTTTCCCATCTTCCTTGCCACCTCCTGAAGCTGTTCTACCAGATTCATTCGGATGCTTAAGTCAAATGGAAGATTGGAATTTTGGTGTGCTTCATTCGTTGCCGTCCCCACAAACAAATGAATGTCCGTACATTCTTCGATTAACAGCCTTGCAAGTCTGGACGCTCCATTATCCGCATCCAACTCATCAAAAAATTCCACGTCAAAATCATCTCTCTCATATTTCTTGAGCAGTTTTAATGCTTTTCCAAGTGTCAGAACTCCCTCTGTCACCAAATCCAAACCTTCAATCGCAGCAGTCGGCGGCACTGATGAATCTTGATAATTCACCGATGTGACAATGTTTTTCTGCAAAACGCGCGCCATAATATTTGCGCTCGTCCCTCCTGACACAACCTTGGTTCCCTCTTCTGACATAAATTCCCGCACCATACGCTCATCATCATCTTTGCTTTTTGGCGGACCGGTAAAAATGTTCACGATTTTTCGATTGATCACACGCATGACTGCAATCGTCGTGTCATCCCCCGGACGGTGGGCATACAATTCATTGCACAGATCACTCAAAAGAGCGGTCAATCTCGAAGCAGAAAGTGTATCTTTTGTGCATTTCAGCGTATATTCTGCCATCTCGTTCCACGTCCAGCTCAAATTCATAAGCTCTCCTTCTCCGGCGTAGATCACACCATCGCTCATCAAAACAAAGCAATCATTGAGCTTTACCTGAAAACGATATTCACGTATTGTTTTCCCTTCGATTATACGTTCTTTGTACGGATAATCCACAATCTTTTTATCCCGGATAAAAATGCAGCTTGGATTGTCAAATTCGACGAGATACGCTTCTCCATTGTGAGCAATCTGAAGAATGCTAAACGTTGCATACGCCGCTTCCCGCACTTTGCAGATCGGCAGGGTCTTTGCGATCGTCTCCACCGCAAGCTCAATGGAAGCTCCATCCCGAAACATTGTCTTTAGGATTTTTGAAGTGAGTGTTGCAAGTATATTCGCTTTCACACCGCTTCCCATCCCATCAGCCAGAATCAAAACATCTGCCTTATCCGTCTTCAGCACCTCCACCTTATCTCCGCAGAGTTCTTCCTGATATTTGTTCAGACTTTTCCACGCAACATCCACACTAACACCCATGCTACTCCTCCTCATCCATCAGGATTGAATCCCGTAATTTCGTAAGCGTAACCTTTGTCTCCGCCGTTGTCTCTCCTAAAAGTCCCGCAATTTCCTGCGCCACCATCATCTGCTTATCAATAACCTTCTGTGCAGCATCGATTGTCTCCATCTTTAAACGGTACCGCTTTTCCTTCGCCTTCTCCTCTTTCGTGATATCCTGATAAATGACAAGCACTGATGTAAGATTCGGAATATACACAATTTTTTCTTCCGCCTTCAAGTGAATCTGCGGTAAATCTACTTTTTTACTCATAATAGACTGTTTCGTTTCAAGCACCATCTCGATATCTTCCGTCTCGATAAACTCGAATATGTATCGCTCCAGCGCTTCTTCCCTGCTGACTCCCAAATGCTGCTGCGCCATTCGGTTGCACTCTCGAATCCGCATCTCATCATCTATGATGAAAATCAGATTCGGTGTCACATCCAGCACAATATTCGACATCGATTCTGCCTGTGCAATCGCATACGGAAGACACATCCCAAGTTCTGCCTTCTTCTGAAATACCGCTGTCGCTTTCGCCCGACAGGTCGAATACCCGCATGCACCACAATTCAATTCATCCTCTTTTTTATACTTTCCGATTGCCTGCAGCAATTCTGTCAATTCCTCTTCTGTCGGAACTTGTTCGTGCTGTCGGCGGTCCCAAAATGTTTTTTGCATTGGTATACAATCATATGGAATATCCTCAGAAGAGGGTGCATGTTCCACCTGTGCTTCAATCTGCACCTTCGCTTTCACAAAAGAATTCTGCCACTGATCCGATGCCGGTCCTTTAATACAGCCGCCGTCACATACATTTGCCTCGATAAAACAGTGGCTGAGTTCTCCCTTCTCCATACTCTCAAACAGTTCCATACAGGCATCCAGACCGTCCACGTAAAGTTTGTGATATACATCCTTCATGCCATCCTGTTCCATCACCGACTTTACAATTCCTCCGCCAACCGGATAAATCCGGTTGATCCTCGGATCCGGATTTCCAAACGGTTTCTCTTCGCATTCCGATATTGTGATTCCTTCTGCCTTCAGCCATCCGCCAAGCTCCTCGAATGTCAGAATTGCATCCACAGCCCCAAATACCCTGTCATCTCCAACTGCCTCTTCTTTTTTTGCAATGCAAGGCCCTAAAAAAACAACCTTCACATCCTCACCATAAATCTTTTTGATCAGTCTCCCATGTGCGATCATCGGAGATACTACCGGAGTCATATATTTTATCAAACTTGGATAGTATTTTTCGATCAGATCATTCACACTTGGGCAACAGGTTGTAATGAGATTTTTCATCGCTCCTTCTTCCAGAAGTTTCTGATATTCACGTGTGACAAGCGCCGCTCCCTCTGCCGTCTCGCGCACTTCAAAAAAACCAAGTTTTAACAGTGCATCCACAACCTGTCCCGGATTTTTATACTCCAACACGCCAAGATAAGATGGAGCAATAGAAATCACGGTTTTCATCCCCTGTCTCAGATACCCTTTGACACGCTCCATATCACTTGCGAATGTTTTCGCATTCTGCGGGCAAACCTCCAGACAATGCCCACAGTGAATGCAGGCTTCCCGAATAATATGCGCCTGTTCATTCCGCACTGAAATTGCTTTTACACTGCAATTTCGGACACATTTATAGCAATGCCTGCAATTTGCATCTTGAAAATCAATCACTTTCATTTTCAATCTTCTCCCCTTTCCCAGAGTCGTATTTTCTTCTTTTTAGTATACTCAATTTCTCCGGTTCCCGCAAGGAAAACCCCTTCATACCACTACTGATATGAAGGGGTTCTCTCATTCTTAATTATCGTCTTTTTTTCTACGTCTCAAGATATAGCCGCCCGCTAAAATCATGGATGAGAAAATACCAAACACGCTTGTCGGATCTCCTGTTTTTACCGGTTCCTTGCTGTCTGGTTTGTTCTTATCCAGCTCAGTCTGGATTGTTGTTTCCTTCAATGCACCATATGCTGCATTCAACACTCCTAATGCTTTGTCAACACTGCTTTGTGTCGCATTTTCATCTGCCAATACCGCTTTTGCATCTGCCAATGCTTTTGCAAACATTTTCCAGCTGTCAGGTGTATAGGCTTTTTCCTCTAATTTACTGTAGGCATCTACTTTTTCCTGCAATTTAGATTTATCAACTTCTGGTTGAGGGTTCGGAGTCTCTGCTTCTTTCAGATTTTCACGCGCTTGCACTAAATCCTGAAGCATTGCATTCACAGTATCCTGTGTTACGTTTCCATCTGCCAATACTGCTTTTGCCTTATCTAATACTTTCACAAATGCCTCCCAACTATCTGTTGTGTATGTATTTGAATCTAGTTTGCTGTACTCATCCACTTTCGCCTGTAATTTCGTTTTGTCTACTTTTGACTCCGTTTTTTCCAGCTTTCCGTATGCTTCCACTAAGCTTTGAAGCATCGCATTTACTGTCTCTTGTGTCGCTTTGTCATCCGCTAACACTGCTTTTGCATCTGCCAATACCTGTTCAAATATCTCCCAGCTGTCTGCCGTATATGCATTTGGATCTAATCTATCGTACTCATCTACTTTCGCCTGTAATTCCTTTTTATCCACTTCTGGTGTTTCAGGTTCGTTTGATTTTTCTTTCAGACCTGCAATCGCATTTTTCAAAGTCTTTGTACCTCTGTCCACAACTTTTTGTGTAATTGCATTTTCTTTTATATTTTGCGCATTTTCATATGCTATTTTAAATGCATCATAAGACTCTTCTGTATATTTGTCCTGTTCCTGTTCTTTTGTTTTTGCAATCGCAAACTGCTCTTCTAAGGCTTTGTAATCAATCTCTTCTGTTTTTTCACCTTGAACAACGACATTCACACTTGCTTTTTTGTTCTCAGTATTTGCAATATCATTCAGACTCAACATTCCGTCAACAGTATGTGTATCTTCTGTGCCCATATCTACATTTCCAGCATTCCATATTACTGGAACAAGTACCTTCATAGGATCTTTCATCTCTTCGACTGTAACCCAAACTCCATTTACAGTCGGAAGCTTCGCATTATCAAATGCACTGTCTTTCTGAACGAAAATATCCATGTTTCCAGATACACTTTGAACGCTCGCATTTTCATGTACATATCTTCCGATAACTTGTGCATCATTGATTCCAATGCCATGACCTGCTGCTGCACTATTCATCTCTTTGAAAAGCATTTTCACATAGCGGGCAGAAACCGGCGTCTCAAACTGAATATCGTCTTTTGGATGCGCCTCATCATCGTGTTCTCTTGTTAAGGTTTTTACCGTCGTCCAAGTCTTGTTGTCATTTGATACTTGTACTTCATAATTTGTCGGATATACTTTATTAAAATACGAAACTTTCAGTCCATCAATCAAATTTGTCTGCTCACCAAGATCAATCGCAAACCACGCTTCCTCACTTGTGGCTTCCTCTCCCTTAATGAGATCACTATCCCATTTTGTAGTTTCATCTCCATCATTAATGGACTCTGGCTCACCATTGCTTGTTCCCGATACTGTCACTGTTTTTTTCAGACCAATATTCTGCTGTTCCGTAATTTTCAATTGAAGTGATTTTAATGCCTCCTGCAATTTTACGGTTGCCTGCGTCACTTGATCCTGTGTCGCATTTTCATTCTCTGCAACTTTCTTCGCCTCTGCAATAACTGCTTTCAAGCTTTCTTTTGAAGCTTTTGTGTAGTCTTTTGACTCTACTTTTCCCTCAGCTTCTTTGATTACCTCGTTGAGAGTATTTTTATCAGTCACATCATCTTTCTTCTCTTTTCCAAAGATTTCAAACTCCTGTACTCCGACTCCATTTCCAGCCGCCACTGTGTTAAGTTTTGTAAAATAAAGTCTGAAATATCTCGCTGTCACTGGTGTATCCAAATTGATTGTCTCAACTGGACTTGTCGGTCCATTGTCCGCCTTTGTCAACTCTTTGATTGTTGTCCATCTCTCTCCATCGTTCGATGTCTGAATCTGCCATTGTGTTGGATAAATTTTATTGTAGAAATGTACAACCAGCTGGCTCACCTCATATACTTTTTCAGTTCCAAGATCAACAGAAACCCAGGAAAACTTTTTCGCATTATCTCCTTTAATCGGATCACTATCCCATTTTGTCTCAAGCTTACCATCATTAACATGGTCCTTATCGCCATCGCTTGTTCCTGATACTGCAACTACCTTTCCAATGGCAATATTATTCTCTATTTCATCGCCGCCAATTACATCCGGGTCTGTATACTCGCCAATATCATCCGTCTTATTCTCTCCTGTTACTATTGATAATTCATGGATAGACGCTGTATCGTTTGTCGACCATTTAATCAGAATTTCTGAAATCGCTCCGTATTTTTGCACATCAAATTCTGAAATTGTCTTGCCGAGTGTCCCAACTTTTTGTTCCCCTTTTGAAGTAACAACATACAGTTCGCCTTTTCCAGCCTTTCCCTGTAACACTGAGATTTTAGTCACATTTGTGTTATCTGTTACACGATAACGAATATAATCTTCCTTTTTGACTTCTTTGCTAAGTAAAGTCGTAATATCATTGTCAATTAGCGCCCCTAAATCTCCATCAATATTACTTGTAATCTTTGCCGCTGCTACTCCGCCATCCGTCTTTTTATTAATTTGAATCTCGTGTAATTTCAACTTATCTTTACCATTCTCTGTAAAGTAAAGTCTCAAATATCTCGCTTTTGCACCTTCTCCATTTCCCCGCACATAGCGATAAGGAACTTCCATCGTAGAATTATCGTTAGATACAGTTGCAACGTCTTTCCATTCTCTGTTATTCTCAGAAATCTGAATCTTTGCATTGTACAGACGTTGCGGTCCATCAGAAGTCACCGCTGCCACATCATACACTTCGATTGTTTTACCCAAATCATAGGTTACATAAGTATCTTTACCCGGATTCTCTTTTGTCACAATATAAGTTGAGAGATTATCATCGAATACATTGTCATAGGAACCTTCTCCAAGACCGTTCTTGATTGTAGACTGCAACACTTTTGCGTCTGGTTTCAGACTCTTAATATCCATCCCAATCTTATTGATATCCAAAGTCATTGCTTGATTAGAACTATTTCTTAACCGTAAGTATTTTACACCGACAAGTTCGCTCGCTTTTGTCTCACTTACCGCTGTCCAATTCAACTCATCGAATGAATGCTCAAGCACAAGCCCATTGGTATTGGAAAGTTCTTTCACGAATGATTTGACTGCCTCTGGTGTCTCCAACTTAATACCAACATAGTCATCTTTCTTTAGAGTCACATTCTTCAAACCACGAACACTAACCTCCGTTCCTTCAATCGTAAGCGGTGTCTTCTTCAATGCCTCCACATTTGTATAGATTCTATCATGTTCTTCCACTTTCTTATTCACAGTAAATTCTCTTACACATGTCCAGTAATTTGGTTTCTCAGAAGTTCCCTTTGTCTTCAGGAAATAACGTACATACCTCGCTTTTACATTCAGTCCGTCTGCTGTGATTCGGTCGCCATTCACTGTCGGTTTGATTTCTTCCCATTTTTCTCCATCTTCCGAATATTGCAACACAGCGTCGTGGAATTTATCCCAGTGTCCATCTTCCTTCCCCTGCAAAATCGACACATCTGTCACCGTCGTTACCTTTCCAAGATCCAAGCCGTAATAGTCTCCTTGTTCTTGATTTACTGACCAAGAAGCGTATGTTGTCTCATCACCATCATACATCTTCTTGGCATCTTCTGTCTCTACCTGATCCTTTCCACCCATTTTTGCATATAAAGTTGGGGAAATACTTGTATCACCCGGATTGACAATCGGAGAAATTCTATTCTTTGCTTCATTCATCACTTTTGTCACAAATGGAACAAGTCTTTTTGTACCTGATTTTGCATAATTTTTTTCACCCTCAACAGTTGGATATGTATACTTCGTGTCATATGCTTTTGTTGCATCACTGAATTTTGCCCACGCATCTTCCGTTTTTCCTTCTTCCAATGCAATTACGCTTTCAAGCGATGCTTTCCCGGCTGTCACTACATCACGCAATGAATTCAGCCACGGTGTCAATTCTTTTACCAAATCTTTATTTTCACACTTCCCAGTGAATTCTGTAATAGCTGTCAGAATATGCTCAAACTCTTTTAAAAGTGCTTTCGTCTTCTCATTCTCTTTGATCTGCTTTCCAGAAGATACTAGTTTTTGTACCGCCTCTAATGTCTCTGCCAAATATTCAGATTCATTGAATCCCGGAACTCTGGAAGAATTCGGTGCATTAGAAATATTTCTTGCGATTGTAAGATAAGCATCCTTTACTTCCGGCTGTAGATAATTAAATGCACTTTCCCACACTTCTGTTGCATACTTTGAATAATCTTTGTTGTTCCATACAAGCGCTGCCAGCTGATACAAACCAACTTCGTTAGCATAGGCAAATCTACTCGGATTCGAATGAAAACCAGCCAACCCCGTCACATTGTCCCTAGCATAATAAGTAATATCTCCAAGGAAAATTCCAGAACTTGCGTGTTCATTAACTGGATAGTTCAACCAATAATCTGGATTGTGATTCGTCTTTGTCTTTAAGAAATCTACCGTCTCCTGCGTGATTGGCGCATTTACATCAGCTCCAGTCCAATAGATATTAATATCTTCATCTAACTTTTTCATCGCCTCAAGTTCTTCACCTTTTCCAGACCACGCCTGATTATAGCCTTGTGGACAGTAAGTCAAAGGCTTACAGCCTTTTTCTTTCAAATATTTATTAATTTTATTCAACACTTCCACAACTGTTGCATGAGAACCACCACCGAAGTCATCATTCAACACGTCAATTCGCTTCACACCAATTCCAATTAACTGATCTAACTTATCCGTCAGTTTTTTGTACTGAGTTTCAAAATTAGGATCTGATGTACTTGTAAACGTTTTAAAGAAAGAGCCTAAATGAATAGACCAGGCAAATTCGACCTTCGTCTCCTTTCCTTTTTCCACCAACTTCTTTAACTCATTTAATGTGCCTTCTGGATATTTCTCAGCCCACTTACTCGTATGGTATTCATCCCCCTTTGCTGCATAGACATAACTGTTCATCTTATAGTCTTTTGCAAACTCCATCAGATCAGCACGCTCTTTAAAATCCCATGCACCGTAAAATCCTTCGATATAGCCTCTAGTCGCAACTGTCGCATAATCTTCAATATGTGCATCTAAGAACTTCTTTCCCGAGAATGAAGAGAACATCATCTGCAAAGTAGAAACACCGTGGAAGGTAGCGTCAGTATCTTTTCCTTCAATCACGATTGTATTAGACTTCGCATCAGCATCTAAAATGTAAGCATCTGACTTCTTAAACAACTCTTTGTCATTCTGAGAAACAGACTTTTCTTTCATATGTTTATCAGCTGCTCCTTCTGTTTCTTCCACACCAAGGATAATATTCGTGTTTCCAGATTGTACATTCTGAGATTCCGAAGGTGTGATTCCATACTCTTTCAAAACCTCTTTCACATATTTTTTTGTATGTTCATCGACACCCTTTTCTGTTACAATTGTCACCTTTTCCTTATCTAATGTAAACTCCTGTTTTTGTTCCGGATACGTCACTTTCTGTGGAAGTGGATAGATTGCATAGGCATTCGGGTCTTTGGAACAATCATTTTGCTCCGCTGGTGCCGCTGGTGTTGTTTCCTCATTCTTCTTTGCAGCAGCTGCCGGAAGAACAGAGGTTGCTGTCATCGCACAAACTAACGCTGCACTTGCTACACGTAAGGATTTTCGTTTCTTTTTCATATTTTTGCTCCTCTCGTTTCTTTTTTCACATATAGTTTATTATAGCATATTTACAATTTCTTCCAAAGAGTTTTTTTCTTTTTAGATATATTGTATAAATACTTTTTTCTTTTTTGGTACAAACAAACAAAAGACAGATTACCGTGTAACAATCATCATTGTCTTATCACACAGCAATCTGCCTTTTGTCATTACTAGAGCAAATTAATCGTTCTCTTTACATAAGATGTATGTAAAATCTCATGCGCTTTATGACTTCCCGGTATTCCCAAAAATTCTTCATATAATTTCTGAATCGAAGGATTCTCATGGGATTTTCGAATTGCTTTTTTTGCATCGTTGTCATACAGTACTTTCGCACGTGCCATTCTCACATCGGTAAAGTTTCTTACATCCGCAGAAACTTGTGGCTGTCCACCGCCATTTACACAGCCTCCCGGACATCCCATAATCTCAATGAAATGATAGTCTGCTTCTCCTGCATTGACTTTGTCAAGCAGCTCTTTTGCATTTCGCAGTCCGGATGCGACTGCTACTTTCACATCCATTCCCGCTACATTGTAAGTCGCTTCTTTAATTCCATCTGTTCCTCGTACATCTTCAAAGTCCACTTTTGCGAGTTCTTCTCCCGTAAGCGTCTCCACCGCCGTCCGAAGTGCCGCTTCCATAACACCACCGGTTGTTCCAAAGATTACTGCTGCTCCGGTTGATTCTCCGAGCGGATCATCAAAATTCTCTTCCGGAAGTCCTGTAAAATCAAGTCCTGTACGTTTGATCAGTCTTGCAAGCTCTCTTGTTGTAATTGCAATATCCACATCCGGTACCCCCGCCGCATTCTGATCCTCGCGTCCAATTTCAAATTTCTTTGCAGTGCAAGGCATCACACTCACACACACGATATCCTTTGGATCCATCCCCGTCTTTTCCGCATAATAGGTCTTTGTAATTGCTCCAAACATCTGCTGCGGTGATTTACAGCTCGACAGATTCTCTGTCATATCCGGAAAATAATGTTCACAGTATTTGATCCATCCAGGTGAGCAGGAAGTAATAAGTGGAAGTACACCACCATTTTGTACTCTGTCTATAAATTCATGCGCTTCTTCCATAATAGTGAGATCTGCACTGAAATCCGTGTCAAACACTTTGTCAAATCCGATTCTTCGAAGTGCTGCCACCATTCTGCCCTCCACGTCAGTTCCAATCGGATATCCAAACTCTTCTCCCAACGCCGCTCTTACGGAAGGTGCTGTCTGCACTACAACATGTTTTTCCGGATCGGCAATCGCCTCTAACACTTCATCTATATAATCCTTTTCTTGAAGAGCCCCAGTCGGACAGACTGCAATACACTGTCCACAAGACACACAGCTTGTATCTCCAAGCCCCATCTCAAACGCCGATCCAATACTCGTTGCAAACCCTCTGTGATTCGGTCCAATCACACCGATTCCCTGTACTTTCTCACAGACTGCCGAACATCGTCTACACAAAATACACTTATTGTTATCCCGAATCATATGTGCCGCCGTTACATCTAATTCATACTCATTTTTCTCACCATCAAAATAGTCTTCCTCTGCAACTCCAAGTTCACGGCACAACTGCTGCAATTCGCAATTCCCACTTCTCACACAAGAGAGACATTTTCTGTCATGAGCAGACAAGATTAGGTGCAGAGTCTTCCTTCTTGCCTCCAGCACTTTCGGTGTATTCGTCCATATCTCCATCCCATCACTGATTGGATGTACACAGGATGCAACCAAAGTCTTTGCACCTTTTACTTCCACCACACAGATTCGACATGCCCCGATTTCATTAATCTCTTTCAAGAAACAGAGAGTAGGTATTTTGATTCCAGCCAAATGTGCTGCTTCCAAGATTGTAGACCCTGCCGGCGCCGACACGGCTCTGCCATTTAATTTTATCGTTACATTTTCCATCATCTTACCTCCCCTATTACTCTTTGTAAATAGCACCAAACCGGCATTTTTCCATACATGCTCCACATTTGACGCATCTAGACTGGTCAATCATATGTACTTCTTTTACCGAGCCAATAATCGCATTGTTCGGACATGTTCTTGCACAAAGTGTACAGCCTTTACATTTATCCGCATCAATTTTGTATTGCAGCAACTCTTTACAGACTCCCGCAGGACATTTTTTATCTACGATATGTGCAATATATTCGTCCCGGAAATAGCGCAGAGTAGAAAGTACCGGATTTGGAGCCGTCTGTCCAAGCGCGCAGAGCGAGTTATCCTTTAAGTGATAACAAAGTTCCTCCAATTTATCCAAATCTTCCATGGTTGCCTGCCCCTTTGTAATCTTATCCAAAAGTTCCAGCATACGTCTTGTGCCGATACGGCAAGGTGTACATTTCCCGCAAGACTCATCTACCGTGAATTCCAAAAAGAATTTTGCAATATCCACCATACAAGTATTCTCATCCATAACGATCAGACCACCTGATCCCATCATGGATCCAATTTCCATCAAGTTGTCGTAATCGATCGGAACATCAAGATGTTCTGCCGGAATGCATCCGCCTGACGGTCCTCCCGTTTGAGCCGCCTTGAATTTCTTTCCATTCGGAATTCCTCCGCCGATTTCTTCCACAATCTCACGAAGTGTCGTTCCCATCGGAATCTCCACAAGTCCGGTATTGTGAATTTTACCACCTAACGCAAACACTTTTGTTCCTTTTGATTTTTCTGTTCCCATACCCGCAAACCATTCCGGTCCCTTTAAAATAATCTGCGGAATATTTGCCCAGGTCTCCACATTATTTAAAATCGTCGGTTTTTGGAATAAGCCTTTCAATGCAGGGAATGGCGGACGCGGTCTTGGCTCACCACGATTTCCTTCAATGGATGTCATCAATGCCGTCTCTTCTCCACAGACAAATGCTCCCGCTCCCAGCCTCAAATCAATATCAAAATCAAATCCGCTTCCAAAAATATCTTTGCCAAGCATTCCGTATTCTCTCGCCTGACGAATTGCGATTTCCAGACGTTCAATTGCGATTGGATATTCCGCACGCACATAGATGTACCCTTGTGACGCCCCGATTGCATATCCTGCAATTGTCATTGCCTCCAACACAACATGAGGATCCCCCTCGAGCACCGAGCGATCCATAAACGCTCCCGGATCTCCTTCATCAGCGTTGCAACAGACATATTTTTGATCTGTCTGATTGCCTTTTGCAAATTTCCATTTCAACCCCGTCGGGAAACCTGCTCCTCCGCGTCCTCTCAGTCCACTGTCCAAGATAACCTGAATAACGTCATCCGGTGTCATCGTCGTCAAGACTTTTCCAAGAGCCTCGTATCCGCTCGTCCCTATGTATTCTTCAATATTTTCCGGATTGATCACGCCACAGTTGCGAAGCGCAATTCGCTTTTGTTTCTTATAAAATTCCGTCTCTTGAAGCGGCAGTATTCCATCTTCACTGACCGTTTCCTGATATAAAAGACGAGTAACAATTCTTCCGTTTAACAAATGTTCCGATACGATTTCCGGAATGTCCTCTTCTTTTACCATGGAATAAAATGCGCCCTCCGGATAAACGATCATAATCGGCCCCAACGCACACAGCCCGAAACATCCTGTTTTCACGACTCCAATCTCATTTTCCAGACTATTTTTTCGAATCTCTTCATGCAGTTTTTCAATAATTTTCTTGCTGCCGGAAGAAGTACACCCGGTACCTCCGCAGACCAACACATGCTTGCGATACGGGTTATCTTCTGTCCAGACTCCGTCTTCTGAACGAAACTCTACCTGTCCCTGCATCTTTTCTTTGATTGCTTTCAATTCTTCCAGTGACTTCATGCATATCCTCCATTTCTATTTTCATACGATCCTAATCATATTTTGCTAAAATATCATCTATGTCATCTATACTCAAACGTCCGTAGACATCATCATTTACCATCATGACCGGCGCAAGACCGCATGCCCCGACACATCTGCAGGCATCCAGTGAAAATTTACCGTCAGGTGTACATTCCCCACCCACGATTCCAAGCTTTTCCATCAGATAATTATAAATATCCCCGGAACCTTTTACATAACATGCCGTGCCAAGACAGACTGAAATGCGATATCTTCCTTTTGGATTGAGCGTAAACTGTGAATAAAACGTTGCAACTCCATATATTTTCTCCAACGGAATCTTCTTCTCATTTGAAATCATTGTCTGCACTTCTATCGGAAGATACCCGTATATTTCCTGAGCCTTTTGCAAAATGGGCATCAAAGCACCTTTATCATCCTTCAATTCCGCAATCACCTGCAATAACGCCTCTTCCTGCTCTTTTGTTCCATGAAACGGAACCCCTCCTGTTTTAGAACACATCCTGAAACCTCCTTTTACTGTAGTTTTCCGTTCTGCACCTTGTGCATCTCGATATACCACTTCATATTAGCACATATTTGTGCAAAAATCCATATTTAAGCACTTTTCTTTTATGTATTTTTACTATTGTTTCAATTCATTTTTAGTAATTTTTGTAATTTTATACAAAATTCTGAAATTAAACAGGCTTTAAAAGATAATAACAAAAAAGAAACCTTGTACAAATCTTACTAGAAGAATCTACAAAATTTCTTTTTAGATAAAAATAAATTATCATCAAACTATTCCGGATGCTATCCGCCTAAAGTTACATCTTGTTTGTCATACCACCTGATTGCTTTATCAAAATCTCTTTCTTTATAATCCGGCCAAAGATTTTCTACCACGTAGAAATCCGCGTAGACTGACTGCACAGGCAGCATTCCCGACAATCTTCTCATATTCCCCCAACGGATTACCAAATCAATTCTAGAAATATCCTTCGAATGTATTTGAGTCATTACATTATTCTCTTGCTCCATACCCTCTTTTCTTATCGCGCTCAAATCCCATTCCCAGCCGTAATTCACAAGAAAATTCACCTTGATATCAGCAATTCCGATTTCCTTTCTCTGTGTATATTTCAAAAGTTCTTCCGGAAAATGTGCTGATCTCGAATCTCCTACAACCAAAAGCGATACATTCCCTTCTTTTTGAATCAGCCGCACTGCATCTACGCACGCTTTTTTAAATGCATTTTGCTGCACTTTCGGCCGTTTACAATTGTCTACAGTAAACCCATAGTACGTAATTTCCGCGACTCCATACTCCTTTGCTTTGCGCAGCACTTCAAGTCCCGGGTTCAGTCCGTGCTGATACCCATCTTTTTTCTCCATCTGATGTTGTGTCGCCCATCTCCTATTTCCATCCGGTATAATTGCAATATGTTTTGGAATTCTCAACGCAGTCCCTCCTAAATTTTGATACAAGGACTATTCCCATAATACACAATATTTATTCCAATCACATTTTTTCACCGTCTATTTAATAAACATCGCATCCCCAAAGCTGAAGAAACGGTATTTTTCTTTCACAGCCTCCTCATAAGCCGAGAGCACCTGTTCTCTTCCTGCCAATGCAGATACTAACATGACCAATGTAGACTCCGGCAAATGAAAGTTCGTAATCAGGCAATCTAACACCTTAAATTCATACCCCGGATAAATGAAAATCTCCGTCCAGCCATTCGTCGCATAAAGTTTTCCATTTTTATCTGCAGCAGATTCAATTGTGCGACAGCTTGTTGTTCCGACACAAATTACGCGATGCCCGCTTTCTTTTGCACGATTAATCTTTTCAGCCGCCTCTTCCTCAATCTGATAAAATTCTGAGTGCATGTGATGCTCCAATATATTATCGACTTTTACAGGACGGAATGTTCCAAGTCCTACATGTAAAGTCACACGTGCAATCTGCACGCCTTTCTCTTCAATCTCTTTTAACAACTCCGGAGTAAAATGCAGTCCGGCTGTCGGAGCTGCCGCAGAGCCGGAATGTTTCGCATATACCGTCTGATATCTGTTTTTATCTTCCAATTGGTGTGTGATATACGGCGGCAGCGGCATCTGTCCTAATTGTTCTAAAATTTCCTCAAAAATTCCTTCGTATTCAAAATGGATCAGACGATTGCCTTCTTCTACGATATCAACGACTTCACCGACTAAAAGACCGTCTCCGAAACTGATTCGAGTCCCCACTTTTGCCTTTTTCCCAGGCTTTACAAGCGTCTCCCATACATCGTTTTCTTTTCGTTTTAGCAACAATACTTCTATTTTTGCATCCGTGCCGATTTTGGAACCAATCAGCCTTGCTGGAATTACTTTTGTATCATTGATAACAAGACAGTCCCCTTCCTGCAGATAGTCTATAATCTCCCGGAACACATGGTGCTCCACCTTGCCAGTCTCTTTATCCAACACCAAAAGTCTTGAGCTTGAACGGTCCTCCAATGGATCCTGTGCAATCAATTCTTCCGGTAAATCAAAATAAAAATCTTCTTTTCTCATCTTTTTGAAACTTCCTTTCTTATCCAATGCCGCCATATAAAATCCCCAATATATAGACAACAATCGTCAAACCAACAAAAATATATTTTGTCATTGGCTCAAACCATTTTCCAATCTTTTTCTCGCGTCCCATCTGTACCTGCTCTCTTGCAAATCCAGGAGGGCATACCCAGAAAAACATAATTGCGGCAAGCAATGCTCCTAGTGGAATAATGTAAATTGAAACCACATCCATCCATGTGCTTACCACATCACCGGATTCAATGACAACTCCAACCGCCACAGCCACAACTGCCACAATTGCGACTGCAATCTTTCTCGACACTCCAAAGCGTTCCTGAATCGCCTCCACCGGTGTCTCAAACAAATTGATCAACGAAGTGACTGCCGCAAACAGAACTGCCACAAAAAAGAGAATACAGAAAAATGTTCCGGCCGGCATCTGCTGAAATACTTTCGGCATCGTAATGAACATTAATGCCGGTCCTGCATTTGGATCTAATTGAAACGCAAACACTGCGGGTAAAATCACAAACGCTGAAAGAAGCGCTGCCAATGTATCGAAAATCGCTACGTTTCTCGCACATGCAATCACATCTTCATCTTTTTTCAGATAGCTTCCATAAACTATAGTTCCTGAACCTGCTAATGAAAGCGAAAAAAATGCCTGCCCAAGTGCATATACCCAGGTTTTTACATTTCCAAGTTCACTCCATTTTGGCTTTAGCAAAAAGGAATACCCAGATGCAGATCCTTCCAGAAAGAACACTCGCACCGCCAGTATCAGGAACAGGCAGAAAAATGCAGGCATCATAAACTTATTAACCTTTTCAATACCTTTTGCAATCCCAAACAGCATGATCGCAAACACAATCACCAGACCAAGCAGATGCCACGGAATACTTCCAAATGAAGCAGATATCTCTCCAAAATATTCCTCTGACTTTGTTTTCATCAGACTTCCAGTCACAGCGCCTGACAAAAATTTCAAAATCCATCCCACAACAACCGAATACCCGATTGCAATTCCAAGTGATCCAAGTGTCGGAACCAGCCCGACAAACTCTCCCCATTTTCCGCCTCTCATCTTAGATGCTCCGCGAAACGCCCCGATAGAACCAGCTTTCATCGCACGTCCAAACGCCATCTCACCTGCAACACCCGCAAATCCGAGTACAAAAACAAATATAAAATACGGTATCAAAAATGCAGCACCGCCACCTTCACCTACACGATATGGAAACAGCCAGATATTCCCCATTCCAACAGCAGAGCCGATACATGCCAGCACAAAGCCAAACCGATTTTGAAATGTCTCTCTTTTTTTGTTTGTCATCTCTTTCCCCTCTTCCTCATTTGCATTTTCGCATATATAATCACATTATATATGCTTTGTTCTAAAAACGCCACCCCTTTTTCAATGAAGCATCTGATTCACCAGCAGCCAGTTTGCCCGAAACGGACGCATCAAGTTCCAATACCCGACGCCACGGATATCCTTTTCTGCAGCCAGCTGCAATTTTGCATAAATACTTCTCACATCCTCGAACCAGACCTCATATCTCCTGCCACCAATTTCATAATAGAAAAACGGACTTTGATAACGCTCATCGTACTGAATCTCCACACCTCGCTCTGCCGCAATGACATTCGCCTCAACATTTCCAATCAATCTTGCTTTTGTCACACCTCGCTCATACGGGAGCGGCCAACTGTACCCGTAATTAGGAATCCCAAGCACAATTTTTTCTTTCGGAATTTCCGTGAGGGCATACTCCAACACCTGTCGGACATTTGGCAGCGGCGCTACCGGAAGCGGTGGTCCGTATGTATACCCCCATTCATACGTCATCAGAAACACCGTATTTGCACTTTGCCCCAACAGATGATAATCCATTGCCTCATACAACAACCCTTTTTGATAAGAAGAGGTCTTCGGAGCAAGCGCCACCGACACCCGATATCCATTTTCATTCATCGTCTCCCGCAAACGATTCACAAAATCTGCATACCCCACCCGATCTTCCGGCCGAATATATTCAAAGTCCACATCTACACCTACATACCCCTTTTCTCGTACTGTCTCCAAAAGATTTTCAATCAAATTGTCCTGAACCGTCTCATTTTCCGATAATATTTGAATCAGCCCACTGTTAAAGGTTCCCGTCTCCGCAAACGGCGTCAGCACCAGAATCGGTTCCACCTGCTGATTCCAAGCCTCCTGAATCACCCACGTCTCGTCAATCTGAGGTGGAATCAATTCTCCTTCTGACGTAAATCCATAAGAAAAAATAAGTATTTCATCTATATAAAGAAGTACCTCACGCAAAATATACGGCTCGATAAACGGATATGCATACCCGCTGATCCTACCTTGCATAAGCGGTTCTCCCTCATAAGAAATGACTAAACTCTGTCCCTCTAACAAATAGGTCTGATTCAACAGAAACGGATTGTTTTGATATAGACTTTTGACCGTGATACTATATTCTTCCGCGATCTGCTCTACCGTCTGTCCTTCTCTCACAATATGAACCCGACTCGGCATCAGAATCAAAAGAGCTTGCCCTGGAACAAGATTTTGCTGCGCTGCCAGCTCATTGTCATACACAATCCGATCAGCTGAGACATCATATAGCTGAGCGATCGAATAGATTGTCTCTCCACTTTTTACAACATGTATCGGCATGGTTATTCTCCATTTTTATTTCTTTACTTTTAATATATTCATCTATCGATAACCCCAAAACCGAATTTGTCACTATAACAAGTATTATTCGGTTCCGATAGGCAAAAGAGTAGCATCCCAATTATTGAAGTCATTTGTTACCCCAGTGTTGCTTATTTTTCCAATGTATTTGTCTTTTTCGAAAGTCTCATTTTTTACCCAGTCTACGTCTGTAACATTTACATAGGCAGCATCTTCATAAACAAACATATCTATACTATGATTATCGGAATACAACTGCTCCGGAGTCGATTCAGTGCTTAATGCTGAGCCACATCCCGAAAAACTAATCATAAAAAAAATACTCATACCTAAAATAGTAAATATTTTCTTCAATTCATTCACCTCCCATAACATCTATGCAAAATTCCCATTTGAACAGAATCGACCTTCCCATTGCCTATGAAAACAATACCATCCTTCCGCTTGGTTGGCAAGCGGTTTTACGATTCAAATGCGCCTCCCATGTAAAGCAGTGTTTTGATTACTACTGATTTTACATAGAGAATTTTATTATATACGAAAAATATTTAGCACAGCTTGAGGAAGCCGGAAAAATCTGCAACCTCAAAGAACGTTCTATCAATTGCTATAAAACTATCTGTGAAACAGGCAAAGGTTTTCCCAAACATCATGAACTGTAAAACAGGGGCTTATGGTGCAAACGTCAGTGTATATGAAGACTGTGGTGGACATCTTGGAAAACCACAGCTTCAAATACCACAAAGATGTTAAAAGCTTATTCTTTCATACGTTTTCTAAAACCTCAAAGTTTGAGGTTTTGTTTTCATACCTAATTATATGAAAACACTTGATTTCTGTAGCTTCTGCACAGAAAATGCTGTATAATCACAGGTAAGTACAAAAAACTGCTTTTTCGTTTCCCCCATCATTGATTCTAACCTAAAGAATTTAGAAATGAGGTATTTTTATGGAATATATTAGAGTAACCAACGAGAATATAGCCAAAGAGCATATATGCTGTGCCATTTCAAATAACAATGATATTCAAGTATCATCAAAAAAGGCTTGGCTGCAAGAGCGATTTAACGAAGGCTTAGTTTTCCTAAAGAGCGAAGAACGAGGAAAGTGTTTTATTGAGTATATTCCTGCTGAAAATGCTTGGAACCCTATTATTGCAGATAGATATATGTATATTAACTGTCTTTGGGTGGCTGGTTCATTCAAGGGTCATGGATACTCAACAGACTTATTAAATGCGTGTATTGAAGATAGTAAAACAAAAGGGAAACAAGGGTTATGTATTCTATCTTCCAAAAAGAAAAAAACATTTTTAGCTGACCCTAAATTCTTAAAATACAAAGGTTTCATCGTTTGCGATGAAGCAGATAATGGTATTCAATTATGGTGTTTACCATTTAATAAAAATTCCTTGTTACCTAAATTCAAGGAGTGTGCCAAGCACCCTCACATTGATGAAATGGGATATGTTTTATACTATACCAGTCAATGTCCATTTAATGCAAAATATGTGCCTATTGTAGAAGAAATCGCAAAAGAAAAGGGCGTACAGTTTAAAGCTATTCGTTTGCAAAGCAAAGAGCAAGCACAGAATGCACCCACACCGATTACAACTTACGCTCTGTTCTATAACGGAGAATATTTAACAAACGAGCAGATGAATGATAAGAAATTTTTAAAGTTGTTGGCAAAATAAAACCCAGCTTATAGAACCAAGAAAACTTCCTCCTACATCCCGTTTCGTCTTACACAAAAAGTACCGCCATCCGACGGTACTTTCCTTCTTTTATTTACTGTCTTAATTCAATTCCCATTTCTTCCAATGCTTTCAAGATTTTCGTCATCGCAGCAGTCACATCTGCCTCTTCCAATGTCTTGTCTTTTGCACGGAACACAATAGAATATGCAACAGATTTGAATCCTGATTTAATCTGCGCTCCCTCATAAAGATCGAATAATTTGTAGTTTTCTAAGTAAGTGCCGCCTTTCTTCGCAATCACTTCCTCGATCTGACCAACCAAAATTTCTTTCGGCACAACCATACTGATATCACGAGTCACTGCCGGATATTTTGCAATTCCTTCATATTTTCTGTCAAATGTAGCAAGTTCCACTACCTCCGGCATATCAATCACTGCAACATAAGCTCTTGTCCCGATTCCGTAAATATCTGCCACTTCTGGGTGTACTTCTCCCAAGTATCCTACTACTTTTCCACCGTAAATGATGTTTGCCTGACGTCCCGGATGCAAGAATGTCTTTCCTGCGTTTGGATCATATGTCTCTTTTTCATGCATACCGATTTTTTCAAAGAATTCTTCTACAACGCCTTTCATGCTGAAGAAATCGCCTTCTCCATGCATACCAAGTGTGAACTGCATACGCTCTTCCGGAAGCTCTGTAACCGGAAGCTGTTTTGGAAGATAAATATTTCCAAGTTCATACAAACGAACGTCTTTATTTCTTCTGTTATAGTTTGTCGCAAGCGATGTTAACATTCCATTCAAAGAAGTTGTTCTCATAATACTGTAGTCTTCTCCAAGCGGATTCATAATCTCCACCGCTTCACGGAGTTTTGAGTCCGCCGGAAGCAACAGTTTATCAAATACTTTTGGACTTTCAAAAGAATATGTCATTCCCTGACTGAATCCACAGAACTCTGCGATGTTTCTAGCCACTTCTTCCACACGAAGTTTAAATGACAATTTTCCTGTTGTTGCCTCTCCCCTCGGAAGTGTTGTCGGAATATTGTCATATCCGTAAAATCTTGCAACTTCTTCTGCAAGGTCTGCAAGTCTGAATAAATCATGTCTGAATGTCGGTGTGATCACTTCTTTTGTCTCTGCATCATATTCCAAACCGATTTTTTCAAAATATCCAAGCATTTCTTCTTCTGAAATATCTGTCCCAAGCATCACATTGATTTTCTCTGCATCAAATGGAACGCGAACCGGTTCTTTTACTTTTCCATATACATCAACGGTTCCTCCGACAACTTCACCTGCACCTAATTCCTCAATCAACTGGCAAGCTCTGTCGATTGCCGCTTTCGCATTGTTCGGATCAAGTCCCTTTTCAAATTTTCCGGAAGCATCTGTACGAAGTCCGACTTTTTTGCTTGATTTACGGATATTTGTTCCATCAAAACATGCCGCCTCAAACAATACGTTCTGCACATCACCTGTAATCATAGAGTTTTCTCCACCCATGATACCCGCGATACCAACTGATTTTTCTCCGTCGCAGATCATTAGGACAGATTCGTCCATCTCTCTTTCCTGTCCGTCTAATGTCACGAATTTTTCTCCTGCTTTTGCTGTCTTTACAACAATCTCATTTCCGGCAATTGTAGAAAGATCGTAAGCATGCATTGGCTGCCCATACTCTTCCATCACATAGTTTGTGATATCAACAAGGTTGTTGATCGGGCGGATTCCAACAGAAGCTAATCTTCTTTGCATCCATCTCGGAGATGGTCCGATTTTTACATTTTTCACAACTCTTGCACAGTAGCGTGGGCAAAGCTCTGTGTTCTCCACAGTTACTTTAATATAATCATTGACATCTTCGTCATTTCCAGTCTCTGTCACAGCCGGAGGACAGAATTCTTTCCTAAAAGTTGCTGCTGCTTCTCTCGCAATTCCCACTACACTAAAGCAGTCTACACGGTTTGATGTCACTTCGTATTCAAATACAACATCATTTCTTCCAAGTGCTTCAATCGCGCTGCTTCCAACTACTGCATCTTCCTCGAAAATATAGATTCCGTTCTCCGGAGCCTCCGGGTACATATCTGTTGTAGATCCAAGCTCTTCGATGGAACACATCATACCAAAACTTTCCACTCCACGAAGCTTTCCTTTTTTGATTTTGATTCCGCCTTCTACAACTTTCCCGTCATGACTTCCTGCTACACGTCCACCGTCTAATACAACCGGCACCTTTGCTCCCTCAAATACATTCTTCGCTCCGGTTACAATCTGAACAGTCTCTGTTCCAACATTCACCTGGCAGACAACCAGTTTATCCGCATCCGGATGTTTCTCAATTTTATCAATCTGACCAATTACAATTTTTTCAAGGTCTGCATCCAACACCTCAAATCCCTCTACTTTTGTTCCGGAAAGCGTCATCGCATCTGTGTATTCCTGCGCTGTGACATCAAGGTCCGGCACATATGCTTTTATCCATGATAATGATGTATTCATTTTCTAAATCCTCCTAAAAATTTCTACTCTTTGGCATATTCTGTCGCGCCGCTCATTTTACTCTTTGGCACATCTTCTTGAATCCCTTCGCGATTCAAGAAGCCCGTTCGCAGCACTTTATGCTTACATCTTGCTTCGCAATCTGTGTCTGCTATCGCAGACTGCGAACTAGAATTGCTTTAAGAATCTAATATCGTTTTCGTATAATAATCTCATATCGTCGATTTCGTATTTCAACAGTGCAATACGTTCCAATCCTACACCGAATGCGAATCCATTGTATTCTTCCGGATCAATTCCGCACATTTCCAGTACATGTGGATGAACCATACCGCAGCCTAAAATCTCAATCCATCCGGAACCTTTACAGAAACGGCATCCTTTTCCGCCACATTTAAAGCATGTCACATCCACTTCAGCACTCGGCTCTGTAAATGGGAAGTGATGTGGTCTGAATTTTGTCTTTGTCTCTGGTCCGAACAATTCTTTTGCAAATACTTCCAGTGTTCCTTTCAAATCTGCAAATGAAATGTTTTTGTCAATCACAAGTCCTTCAATCTGATGGAAGGAAGGTGAGTGTGTCGCATCCACTTCATCCGAGCGGAACACTCTTCCCGGTGCGATCATACGAATTGGAAGTTTCCCCTGTTCCATCACACGTGCCTGCACCGGAGAAGTCTGTGTACGAAGCACGATGTCTTTGTTGATATAGAATGTGTCCTGCTCATCTTTCGCCGGATGATCTGCCGGAATATTCAATTTTTCAAAGTTGTATTCGTCATACTCTACTTCCGGTCCTTCCACCACTTCATAGCCCATGCCGATAAAAATTCTTTCAACTTCTTCCAGCGCAATTGTATTCGGATGACGATGCCCAACCACGTTTTTCTTAGATGGAAGTGTAACGTCAATAACCTCTTCTTTTAATTTTGCTTCACGGATCGCTTTTTCCATTGCTGTCTTTGCATTGTTAAGAGCTGTCTCAATCTCTTCGCGAGCTTCATTGACAAGCTGACCAACCTTCGGTCTGTCCTCAGCCGCTACATCTTTCATTCCTTTTAAAACAGCTGTAAGCTCTCCTTTTTTCCCAAGGAATCTTACTTTTACATCATTCAATTTTTCCGGCGCATCTGCTGCCTGAATCTGTGCCAATGCTTCTTCTTTGATGCTTTGTAATTTTTCTTTCATCGTTTTTATCTCCTTTAATTTTTTACTTATAAAAAGAACCCCGCCCCCAAAAAAGGGACGAGGCTATATCGCGGTACCACCCTACTTCTCACAGAAATCTTCATGAGCACTCGGACTGCGTAACGTGCAGATACGTTATCTTCTACTTTTCTTTATATCGTTCAAAGATACAGCTCCCGTGCGAAATTCGATTCCCATTTGAACTAAAGGAAACTTCCAGCCGATGATTTCCTCTCTCTGTTAGAAAATAGTGCTCTACTAAACACGTTCCATGCCTTTTTCTATTCAAAATTCCTTTTCATTTTAACACATTAATTCGTAATGTCAAGATGTTCCTCGACCAAAACATTAATTTCTCCGCCCAAAAGCATGACATACATACAGAAATATAGCCACAGCATAATCAATACAATCGTCGTCAAACTTCCATACATATTGGAAAATCCTTTGAAAATATCCATGTAAACCGAGAAAATGAAAGATGCCAGCGTCCAACCAAACGCCGTAAACACAGCCCCCGGAAACTGATACTTCATCTTTCCCTTATGATTTGGGAGAAAACGATAAATACAGGTAGAAAATACAATCAGCACTAACAGCGTCGTAACCGTTCGAATTTCAATAATAAAATCCGTCACATACCGGAAAATCGGAACATGTTCGTTGACAAACATACTAATACTGTTACCAAATCCAAGCAGGACAAGAGACAACACAATCGCAATGATAAAAAGTACCGTGTAGAAAGCTGCCCGGATTCTCAAAAAAATATAGTTTCTTGTCTCAATTTCCTCATGAATGCAGTTCAGTCCGTTTGTGATTGCAAGCACCCCGCGCCCCGCAGACCACATCGTCATAAGTGCTGTCAAAGGGATTACCGCACGTGATTGGTTATACACTTCATTCACAATAGAAATCATTGTCGCACGAATTGTCTTCGGGAACACTTCATAAACCGCCGTCATCACATCCGCTTTTGTTACCGGCGTATATCGCACCAAAGTCAGCAAAAGCAAAATGATCGGAATTAAAGAAAGTACAAGAAAAAACGCAGATTGTGCCGCATACGCCCCTACATGATCTCTTCCTACTTTTTCTAAAAACTCATTTACTTTTTTCACCAAGACTCTCATAAAACGATTCCTTCTCTTTTTTATCTTACGCAATCATATCACGAAACATTCTTTTCGTAAAGTATCTTTCACTCCACGGTCACTCCCTGATAAAACAATTGTAAGATCTCTATGTATGTTTTCCCACATTTCGCCATCTCATTCGCCCCGTTCTGGCTCATCCCAATTCCATGTCCGTATCCACCTCCATTTATAATATAATTTCCCCCATTTTTCTCTATCTGAAAAAATGCACTCGGCAATAAGTTCTGACTGTCCACCACTGTCCCGTCTTGTTTTTCAATTTGATATCCTTTTCCTCCCAAGGCTCTTCGTATCTTATTTTCAGTATCGACAGTCACGCTTCCATCATCTCCCTGTGCCACTATCTGAAGTGCCACGCCTCCTGCTCCCTGCTTTGTGACCGACACATTCTGAAGCGTTCCTATTTCCGTTGCTGTGTTTAGTTCGATCAGATTAGACAATACCCCTTCCGGCACTACCGCCTTCCATCTATACCACGGGAGTTCTGCTTCATATGCATTTCCATCTTCCTTGCAAATCTCCACACTTTGCAGATACTGATTTTGTTCATCCGGCGTCGTCCCCCACGCCTCAATCCCGGTTGATTCTCCGCAGGAAGTAGAATAGTAGTAAGCAGTTACAACCTGATTCTGATACCATAATTTTTGTCCCTGCGTCTCATTTACCGCTTGAATAGCCGACTCCTGCTCCTTAGAATTCCCATACACCTGAAAAGAAGTGCTGTCATCTACATGTGCATTATATTCCGGATAAGACAATCCTTGTGTCTGATTATAAGCATAACTTCTCGCACAGACTGCCTGTGCTTTGAGTGCTTCCAACTCGTAAGACGCCGGCATCTCACTTGGAACGACCGCATACAGATATTCCTCCAGAGGAAGTTCATTTACAAGAATCATTCCTTCCGCACTGGAAAACAATTCAAAACTTCCCCGATATGACGGTGTTCCATATCCTCTATTGAGGCTGGAAACTGTAATTTTATCTTCAGGCACAACAGATTCTACTTTAATCGTGCCTTTCTGAAACATCGCATCATCAGGTGTGACAGCAAACACCTCGCCTTGACCATACTCCTTTCTTTCATCTCCTGCAGTCGCAATAAGTCCCCCTTCTGCCTGAAATTTTATTTCTGCATGGGTAATTTCTTGAAAGCCGTTCGTTTTGATCACTACTCGAATCATCTGCGCCTGTTGCTGTGCCTTTGATTGTGCCTCCTCTTGTTGTATCTTCGGAAGCTTCGACTCAATATCGAGTTCTGTTTCTCCTTTTTTTCTTTCTGGTAACATAATCACAAGAAAAATTGCAACAACAAAAAGCATTATTCCATAATACATATATTTTTCATTCCATTTTTGTTTCACAAACTACCTCTTGTCCACTCTTTTTTCTATAGTATATACTAAAATATCTTTTTTTATGAAACTAGTGTACTGTATCACTCATTTTCGGCATAATGACGCAGAATAAATTTTCAGTCTGTAAGGCGGAGGAATGAGGCGATGCGGTGGCATCGTCGATTGACGACAACACAGCAGATGGAAATTCAGGCAAGTCATTATGCAAAATATGAATGATACAGTACACTAGAATCTTTACACTAAAATAAGCAGCTACTTTCGTAGCTGCTTTTCTCTTTTGTAGTCCCCCAAAATGCCGTTTTCCATATTTTGACTCCTAGCAAACGCTAGGTGGGCAACCGCATCTGCTTTTCTGCCTTCCTCTGCAAAAACCGGAGGCTTGACATATTACAGAGATATAAGAATCCCGTTTAAAATACTGTAGGTTCAAAATAATGGAAGTATCGCACATCTCAGGTTCTTTCTAAATCTATTATAAGACATTGTGTAGCATTTTTCAACTATATTTCACAATTCTATAAAGAAATACCATACCAGTATTTCCACCAGATTTTTTTCCACAGTGTAACATCAGCAGACACTTCTTTTTTTATCTTGGAATATAGTTTTTGACACATTTGATACTCTTCTTTTTGGATTTTTTCATTCCCAAAATTTTCCCGGTAAACAAGCTCCAACATCTGTTCTGCTTCCTCTTTTTGAACACTCGGATATGCTTCACAAAGTTTCTGAACAAATTTCTCATCAACTGCCTGACTTTTTTCAATTTTTCTGGCTAGAACAAGCAATTCAAACATCGAATAAAACAAGTCTCTCAGACGACCTCCATATCCTTTTTTTCTTCCTATTTTTCGATTTCTTCGGAGCCATATCCTCCGTCCAACAAACAGAGCAGATACCGTCAAAGGTATTATGATAACCATTCCAAAAGCAACATACTGCGGATATCCAGACGCCTCATTTTCTTTTGGCAAACCAACCCCTACTGTATTCTTCTTTGCATCCGTTTCTTCTTTCTCCTGTTCCACATTAGTATCCTGTTGCAACTCATCCTGTTGTGGTTGTTGTGTTTCTGTCTGCTCTTCTGCCTCAGCTCTGGCATCCTCAGAATAACCCCCATCCCTGCACATATGCCTCCGCCCAGGCGTGTGCAGAAGCGCCTGTGACAACAGCCTCATACCTTCCCTCATCGTTCTTAACAAACGCGCTCGGTTTCACCACATATCCCGCAACATACCGAGCAGGAATCCCTCTCATGCGAAGCATCAGTGTTGCAACGGTTGCAAAATGTTCACAATATCCCTTTTTATTCTCAAAATAAAAATATTCTGCGACATCTTTCCCCTTTGGTGTCTTTCCAGGTCGAAGGCTATAGTCCGCCTGCTTGTCCAAAGTCTCTTGAATCTCTTTCATCACGCCCCAGACATCTCTTCCCATTACATGATTTGCTATCTCATTCTGAAAACTCTGTTCAATATATTGCGACACTTCTGTATCGTATTCCGATACATATTCCAAATATGCACTTTCCAGAGATGTTTCTGTACTTTCTAATTCTTGAAAGTTGAAATCTCCAAGTGGGCAATATTGAATCTCATAAGATTTTGTGTCTCCTTTCACATATAGATCAGCTACAATTTCATCTTCCTTTGTATAATATCCCCCATATGGAATATATTTATACTCTTTATTTGCACCTACATTTTTGATATGAAGTACCTCTTCTTGAACAAAATTTTTTAAGTTCTCATACAAAAGACTTCTTACTTCCTCTGTCTGCACCTTTTGTCTTGTAAGCCAGCTTTCAAATTGTGTTTTCTCATCTACTTTCCATTGATTATCCTCATATACAGTGCCAATGTAGCCTTGCAAATATATTTTTTCTTGCGGTTTTGTGTTAGTTGTAACTATCAGTTGTTTTGTGTCATCCTTCGCAAAAACCCCAGCTCCTCCAACCTCTCCGTCACTGACTCCTCCCTTTGCTTCTCCAAAAAGAGCCAATGATTTTCTTCCAAGAATTGAGAAATCTGTTTGGGAACCCCATTCTTATCCTGTAAATAATCTTGAATCTGAGTCTCTTGAAAAAAACTTCCCACTCCAAATGCAACTACTGCAAGAGCCATTCCAATCACTCCCGGCTGTCTGTTTGCCTGAAATTTTCTCCCCATTTTTTCTGACACAATTCCTGGAATCACAAACATACAGAGCGCCGTCTCTGCTATCTGCGGTACTTTTCCCACGGCAAACGGAATCAAAATACTGCTTCCTAACAGCACAACAGAGAACCATGAATGTCTCATACTCACAATACCACAGGCAAGTAACACTCCTATAATTGCCCCAAACATAAGCATTCCAAAATCTGCCGTTCCAGACACATTTCCCTTACTTCCCAAATAAATTTTCAAGTAATCTTCAATTGCTGTCAATACCTTCTCTTTTATATACCCAAATGACTCATGCACACTTTCTCTCTGTACCAAATATAAAACTAAAATACTTCCAATTGGAACAATCCAGGCAACAAGTTTTCCAATCTTCTTTTTCATCAGAAAGAGCATAGTTATAATTCCGCTAAAAACCAACACAAATGAAAATACCTTCGCTCTCTGATATTCCAACTCAAACGCGTTTGTAACTGCAAGAAGTACTCCTGCCACTCCCATATAGACATAAAGCAGCATCGCATAATGATGTTTCCACTTTCTCATATACGTCCTCCTATACGACAATTTCAACTGTATGAAAAAAGATCTCCAATCCATCTTGAAGCATGTTCATTTTTTCTTTTCCATTAATTTGCAGTTGCATTCCTGTATCTATTTTCACCATTGCTGCATAGGTATCATTTTTATACGTATAACGATACTGTTCTTCCACATTTTGTTCCAGACAGTTTTTAGAAAATTCCAAAACTTCCATAATACATTCATATAAATCTTCTTCCGTTCGAACAAGAACCCTCGTAATTCCATTCTCGTCTTTCTTTTTCCATACTATATAATGCACACATTCTCGTTCTAAAAGCGCTGTCGAAATGGATACTACTGCCTCCATGAACAGATTTCCGACACCATTTCTTTGCGCATTTTCCTCCAACAGCAGTACAACCGCCGCCCCTAAAGGATAACTAAATTCTTTTATATACAACGCATCTTCTCTGGCACTTAATTTCCAATGCACTTTTTGCATCCGGTCACCCGCCTGATATTCCCGAACATCATATATCTCCGCACTATCCTCTCCACTTCTATCCTGCGCATACGATTCACCATCCACCGGAAACCACTTTGTCCGGCTACTCACAATCAAGCTTACTGGATATGTTTTCGGCATCACCGTTGCAAGTAGCTTTTCCTTTGACCTTTTTGCAATTGCCCAAATACCAAGCACATCATAGCAGACCATTTTTTTGATCTGAATCTCTATTTTTCCGCAGTATTCCGGAGTAATCTCACACATCAAGTGCTGTTCCTCCCTACCATTCATATACACACGATACACCGTCTTTTTCTCTTTTTCATCTGCCACATAGCGATAGCAAAACTGCACTTTGACCGGAACAGGAAATGTCATTCGATTCTTCAGACTCATCTTTACATTACACATTTCTTTTTGTTCCAACATGATTTTATCCATTGTTATATGCCCGGTAATTCCTCTTATCCCAAGCACTGCCATTACCAAGCAAAACAGTAGAAATACAACTTCTGCCATTAATACTGCAATACCAGACTGCCACTCATATAGCAAATTCAGATAAACCGTAACAGCTAGTAGCAATATATATATTCCTTTTTTCATCTGTTCTACTCCTTTTATCTATGCTTCGGATTAGGAGCTTGTACATTGACCAAAATCTCCTCTATGATTTCCTGTACCTTCACACGATTGAGCCTCGCTTTTGCATTCAACTGGATGCGGTGTCTTGCTACATTTTCAAAAATCTCCTGTACATCCTTCGGAACACAATAACTTCTTCCATTCAGGTACGCAATTGCTTTTGTCATTTTTGCAAGTGCTACAGTCCCTCGTGGACTGATACCAAGCTCAATCATTGGATGCTTTCTCGTCTCTGTGACCAATTCACCGATGTAATTATAAATCACATCGTGAATATACATTTCTTCCACTTCTTCTTGCAGCAGCGTAAGTTGCTCCGCTTTCAAAACAGATTTAATCCTCTCTGTCAAATTCCCACTTTGATTTCCTTTTACAATTTCAATCTCCTGCTCCATATTTGGATACCCAATTGTAAGACAGATAAAAAAACGGTCAAGCTGCGCTTCTGGAAGCATCTGTGTTCCAGCTGAACCAATTGGGTTCTCCGTTGCAATTACAATAAACGGATGCGGAACTTCTCTGGTTACCTTGTCAATTGTAACCGTTCGTTCCTCCATAACTTCCAAAAGTGCCGACTGTGTCTTAGGTGATGTTCGGTTAATCTCATCAGCCAAAAGAAGATTGCACATCACCGCCCCTGGTTCATAATAAAATTCGCCTCTTTTTTTATCATACATCGAAAATCCCGTGATATCTGCTGGAAGCACATCCGGAGTAAATTGTACTCTATTCTGTACAAGACTCATACTCTTCGCAAATGCAAGTGCCATTGTCGTTTTTCCCACTCCTGGTATATCTTCAATCAAAATATGACACCTGCTAAAATTGCAGCCAAAATTTTTTTCACACATTCATCTTTTCCGATGACTGCCTTCTTTACTTCATCCATAATTGTCTGTGCCACTTCTACATATTTTACCATTTTTTGACCTCCTCTATATACTCCCAATTTTATATTTATCTTATCATGTTCTCGCATTTTATTCTGTAGCACAGATGCGAAAAAACCGGGTATGCAAGGAAACATACCCGGTTTTTTATCTACGTATATTTTTATAACTGTGGACCAGCAGAAATAAGTGATTTACCTGCCTCGTTGCTTTCATATTTTGCGAAGTTCTTAATGAATCTTCCTGCAAGATCTTTTGCTTTTTCTTCCCACTCTGCAGCATCTGCATAAGTATCACGTGGATCAAGAATATTTGTATCAACTCCCGGAAGTTCTGTAGGTACTTCGATGTTGAAGTATGGAATCTTCTTTGTAGGAGCTTTCTCGATATCTCCGTTCAGGATCGCATCAATGATACCACGTGTATCTTTGATAGAGATACGTTTTCCTGTTCCATTCCATCCTGTATTAACAAGATATGCTTTTGCACCGTTTGCTTTCATCTTCTTAACAAGCTCTTCTGCATATTTTGTTGGGTGCAGTTCCAAAAATGCCTGTCCGAAGCAAGCTGAGAATGTCGGTGTAGGCTCTGTGATTCCACGCTCTGTACCTGCAAGTTTTGCTGTAAAGCCAGATAAGAAGTAGTATTCTGTCTGTTCTGGTGTCAACACAGATACTGGTGGAAGTACTCCGAATGCATCTGCTGACAGGAAGATTACATTCTTCGCTGCTGGAGCTGCTGATACAGGACGTACAATTTTTTCAATATGGTCAATTGGATAAGATACACGAGTGTTCTCTGTTACACTCTTATCATCAAAATCAATCTTTCCATTTGCATCTAATGTTACGTTCTCAAGAAGTGCATTTCTCTTGATTGCGTTGTAAATATCTGGCTCAGATTCTTTGTCAAGATTAATAACTTTTGCATAGCATCCACCTTCAAAGTTGAATACACCATTGTCATCCCATCCGTGCTCGTCATCACCGATCAGAAGACGTTTTGGATCTGTAGACAATGTTGTCTTACCTGTTCCTGAAAGTCCGAAGAAGATTGCTGTATTCTCTCCGTTCATGTCTGTGTTCGCTGAACAGTGCATAGAAGCAATACCTTTCAATGGAAGATAATAGTTCATCATAGAGAACATACCTTTCTTCATCTCTCCGCCGTACCATGTGTTCAGGATAACCTGCTCACGGCTTGTAATGTTAAACATAACAGCTGTCTCAGAATTCAAGCCAAGTTCTTTATAGTTTTCAACTTTTGCTTTAGAAGCATTGTAAACAACAAAATCCGGTTCGAAGTTCTCAAGTTCCGCTTCTGTTGGCTGAATGAACATATTCTTAACAAAGTGTGCCTGCCATGCTACTTCCACGATAAAACGAATTGCCATACGTGTATCTGCGTTCGCTCCACAAAATGCATCTACTACGAATAATCTCTTATTAGAAAGCTCTTTAATTGCAAGTTCTTTACATGTATCCCAAGCCTCTTGAGATGCTGGATGATTATCATTTTTATATTCATCTGAAGTCCACCATACAGTATCTTTTGAGTTCTCGTCCATAACGATAAATTTGTCTTTTGGAGAACGTCCTGTATAGATACCTGTCATAACGTTGACTGCGCCAAGTTCACTTTCCTGTCCTTTTTCAAAACCTTCCAACTCTGCTTTTGTCTCTTCTTCAAATAACACTTCATAAGAAGGGTTGTAAACTACCTCTGTAGTTCCACTGATACCATACTTGCTTAAATCGATTTTTGCCATCTTACTTCTAACCTCATTTCTTAATATAGTAGTTTGAATTTCTCCAAGTTTCACTAATTTTAATTATACATACTTCACTCATAAAGTCAATACTTTCTTGAAAGATATAACGCGTATCTAATTCATTTATTTCTATAAAAACATTAAATTTCTATAAAATAAATCTCAAAAATGCAAGATTAAAATATATTTCTTGCGTTTTTAATCCATTTTTATCTGTTTTCAATTATATTCCATTAATTTTTTAACTAATTTTGCAATTTGTTTGTCAAAAATTTCACGTTCCTATAACCCTTTCATAGATATCACTCTAAAAATGCAAACAGTCCTAAAATCACGATTAAACTTGTGATTTCAGGACCTCTCTATAGTGAAATAAATTAATAATATTTTTTCTTTAATTTCAAACTCATTCTACTGAATACAATCAGTTCAACTATAAAAATTATCATCATTACAATGTTTATATAAAATACATCTGTAATAAAACTATTAATCATATCCACCAAACCGGATAATGTCGTAACAATTGCAAACAGACACAAATGCGGGAACATCTCTTTAATATAGGCCTCTTTGTCTTTGCACTTTTTAAACTGATACTCTCGCCCCAAAAGAATATTTTGATTAATTTCACCTTTTGTCTTCATCATAATCGTCGCATATAGACAATAAATTCCACATGCAAAAACCACAATTCCAACCCAACTTGTAACATCCGCCATGAATCATATCCTCATTTCTTATACACCCAGTATATCTTTTACAGTATTTTCCATCTTGTCCGCATCACATTCTCTTGTATGAACAATCTTGGCATCTCGAATTTCTTCAATTGCTTTTGGAATCTTGACACATGAAACCTTTTCCAGTTCCACTATCAAGTCAAATTCTTCCAACGCATCATACTTTTCATCAATGGAAGTCATCACACTTCTTGCAAATTTGTACGGACTTGCAGTAGATGCAATCACTGTTTTTCTCTCATCTTTGTTTTCCTCAAGATATACTTTCCCAACTGATGCCGCAACTGCTGTATGCGTATCGATCACATATCCTGTAGATTTATAAATCTCAGAAATTGTCTTCTTCACCTGGTCTTCCGTTGCATATCCTGCCGCAAAATCATCCAGGTTGTCCTTCATCTCTTTTGAAATCTCATAAACACCCTGTGATTTTAATGCGCGCATCAAATCCTGATTCTTTACAGCATCCTGACCTGCAATGAGATAAATCAGACGCTCTAAATTGCTTGAAATCAAAATATCCATCGATGGCGATGTTGTCAAAATAAATTCCCGATTCTTATCATACACACCTGTTTGGAAGAAATCGAACAAGACTTTGTTCTCATTCGATGCACATACAAGTTTTGCAATTGGAACTCCCATCTGTTTTGCATAATATGCCGCCAAAATATTTCCGAAATTTCCAGTAGGAACAACTACATTAATCTGCTCTCCCTCTGCAATTTCTTCATTTTTAAGCAATTTTGCATATGCATACACATAGTATACAATCTGTGGCACAAGTCGACCGATGTTGATAGAATTAGCAGAAGAAAATTGATAACCCGCAGCATCCATCTCTTTTGCAAGCTCTTTATTTTCAAAAATTGCTTTCACACCACTTTGCGCATTATCAAAATTCCCATGTATTGCAACAACCGATGTATTGTCACCTTTTTGTGTCACCATCTGAAGTTCCTGCACCTTGCTCACACCGTCTTTTGGATAGAATACAATAATCCTTGTCCCTTTTACATCCGCAAATCCTGCAAGCGCTGCCTTCCCAGTATCTCCGGAAGTCGCTGTCAGAATCACGATCTCATTCTTTACATTATTTTTCTTCGCAGAAGTCGTCAATAAATGTGGTAAAATGGACAATGCCATATCTTTAAAGGCAATGGTTGCTCCATGAAATAACTCTAAGTAATACATACCATCTGCTTTCACAAGAGGCGCAATCTCTTCAGTATCAAATTTTGAATCATATGCTTTTGTGATACAGCTTTTTAATTCTTCTTCCGTAAAATCGGTAAAAAACTGTTTCATCACCGCATATGCAGTCTCTTGATAAGACATCTCTTTCAGTGTCCCCATATCGACATCCAGCTTTGGAATCGTCACCGGAACAAAAAGCCCTCCGTCATCTGCAAGACCTTTTAAAATTGCCTCGGAAGCTGTCACTGTTTTTTCTGCGTTTCTTGTACTTTTATACAATAAATTCATCTCAACCACCCTTTTTCACATTTTTTCACTATAGATATAAATATATCACAAAACTTGCGACTTCGCAATTTCGTTTTTTTGCTGTGACGGACATTTGTCACTCTGCTACATACGTTTTCGTTCTTTTCGGAACAAAATAAAGCAGATTGCACTAATCGCCATCAGAATCGGATAATACAGATACGGTATGATCTCAAACGGTGTAAGCGCCGTTAATGTTGCTGCTGAAAGGAGTTGTGCTCCATATGGGATCAGCCCTTGTCCCACGGATGTAAAAATATCCAAAAGGGAAGCTGAACGTTTCGGATCAATGTCAAACTCTTCGCTGATTTCCTTTGCAATCGGTCCCGCCATTACAATTGCAACCGTATTGTTCGCCGTACATGCATCAACCAAAAGAGAGAGTCCGGCAATTCCAAGTTCTCCACCTCGTCTTCCGCTGATTTTCGATTTGATCAGATTTAAAATAAACTGAATACCGCCATATTCCTTTACAAGCGAAACAATACATGCCACAACGATTGAAATCACCGTAATATCGTACATTCCTGTCACACCATCTCCAATTACGCTGAACATTTCAGACACTGCAAGTGTTCCTGTCGCCACACCTACAATAAGAGACAAAACGGTTCCACTAATCAGCACTACAAATACATTAATTCCAATCAGGGCACCGACCAAAACAAGAATATATGGAAGTACTTGCCATAAATTATATGTAAGCTCTTCAGTTATTTCATAATTTCCATTCCTTGTAATAATCAGGAATATGATAATTGTAACGATTGCTGCTGGAAGTACAATCAGAAAGTTCGCCTTAAATTTATCTTTCATCTCACATCCTTGTGTCTTCACTGCTGCAATCGTAGTATCTGAAATCATCGATAAGTTATCACCAAACATCGCACCACACACAACTGCACCAATGCAAATCGCCATCTCATAACCAGTCTTTTCACTGATCCCAACAGCAATCGGTGCAAGTGCTGCAATCGTTCCCATCGACGTTCCCATTGATACCGAAATAAAGCAACCAATAACAAAAAGACCGACAACCGCAACATTGGACGGCAATACTGAAAGTCCAAAATTAACTGTACTCTCCACACCACCTGCTGCTGTCACCGCCCCGGAAAATCCCCCGGCACACAAGAAAATAAGGCTCATCGTAATAATATTCTCATCTCCTACGCCTTTTGAAATAACTGACAATTTCTCCGCAAATGACAATTCTTTGTTTTGCATAAATGCTACTGCCAACGCAATCAAAAACGCTACAATTGCAGGCATCGCATAAAAATCTCCTGTTACAATACCGGAACCTAAAAAGATTACCAGAAATACTCCTATTGGGAGCAGGGCTACCACCCTTCCTTTGTTCTCTACTTGATTCATTCTTTTCCTCCTTTTTCGTAAAGTTGCCTTATTGTATCATATATTTCCCCGGCAATCAAATACCCCGGCATAAAAATCTAATGCGGGGGTATCTTTTTCTATTATTTTTTCTTACTGTTTGTATAATTTACTAATCCGCCTACCTCAATCAGCTTCTGCATAAATTCCGGAAATGGTTGTCCCTGAAACTCTGTTCCTTTCGTACGATTATAAATCTTTCCGCTGTCAAAATCCACTTCTACTTCGTCTCCTGCTTCAATCCCATTCGCTGCTTCCGGACATTCAATGATCGGAAGTCCGATATTGATTGCATTTCGATAAAAGATTCTGGCAAATGTCTCTGCAATCACACAGCTTACACCCGCTTCTTTCAGGCAAAGAGGTGCATGTTCTCTTGAAGAACCACATCCAAAATTTTTATTTGCGACAATCATATCACCCGGTTTTACTTTTTTTGCAAATTCTGGATCAATATCTACCATCGCATGGCTTGCTAATTCTTTTCCGTCAAAAGAATTTAAGTATCTTGCCGGAATGATTACATCTGTATCTACGTTATCTCCATATTTAAATACATGTCCTAATGCTTTCATTATTTGTCACCTACTTTCTCTGGATTGGCAATGAATCCTGCAATCGCGCTTGCCGCTGCTACTTCCGGAGATGCCAGATAAATAAGTGAATCTACATGCCCCATTCTTCCCACGAAGTTACGATTCGTTGTAGATACACATTTCTCACCCGCTGCCATAACCCCCATGTGTCCTCCCATACAAGGTCCGCAGCTCGGAGTATTGAACGCACATCCCGCCTCAATAAATGTTGTCACAAGTCCTTCTTCAATACATTGTAAATAAATCTTTTGTGTTGCCGGAATTACCATCACACGTACATCCGGATGCACTTTATGTCCCTTCAAAACCGCTGCCGCTCTGCGCATATCTTCCATTCTTCCGTTTGTACAAGAGCCAATCACTACCTGATCAATCTTAATCGGTTCCATCTTTTCTACTTCGTCAATTGTCTTTGCGTTGCCCGGCAAATGCGGAAAAGCTACTGTTGGTCTCACCTTTGACAAATCAATCTCTACCACTTCGTCATATTCGGCATCCTCATCAGCAGTATAAACCTTATACTCTTTCTCGGAATGTTCTTTCATATAAGCTTCCGCTTTTTCATCTACGATGAAAATACCATTTTTAGCACCGGCTTCAATCGCCATATTCGCCATTGTAAAACGGTCATCCATAGAAAGATTCGCAATACCATCTCCTACAAATTCCATCGATTTGTACAGTGCTCCATCAACTCCGATTTTTCCTATAATATGTAAAATAATATCTTTTCCGCTGACATATTTCCCCGTCTTTCCGGTGAGCACAAACTTGATTGCACTTGGCACTTTAAACCACAATTCTCCTGTTGCCATACCAGTTGCAATATCCGTCGTACCTACTCCTGTAGAAAACGCTCCAAGTGCGCCATATGTGCAGGTATGAGAATCCGCACCGATGATACATTCACCTGCAACTACAATTCCTTTTTCTGGCAGAATCGCATGTTCAATCCCCATTTGCCCGATTTCAAAATAATGTGTCAGGCACTGACATTTTGAAAACTCACGGATTGATTTTGAATTTTCTGCTGATTTAATATCTTTATTTGGCGTAAAATGATCCGGTACTAACACTACCTTATCTTTGTCAAACACTTTATCTGCCATCTGATAAAACACCGGAACCGCCATCGGTCCTGTAATATCATTTGCCATAACCACATCTAGCTTGGCTTCAATCAATTGTCCTGCAGTTACAGATTCTAATCCTGCATGCGCGGCAAGAATCTTCTGCGTCATAGTCATTCCCATTTGGATGTCCTCCTTTTCCTGTTCTGTCTGATATTCTATCATATTAAAAAAGGATGTGACAAGGTGTGATATTAACCTATTTCTTCTTTTCCTTCATTCTCCACATACATAAAATCGCTCCAACAACCCCCATACTCATACCCATGCCATACCATATTTTTGACATTTCATCTCCTGTCTTAATCGCTTCTTTCTTGGGTTTTTCACGAATCGAAGTATGCTTTGGAATTACTTCAATCTCATAAATCATCTCACCACTTTGCTCATTCCATGTTGGCATCGCAACAAGAAATGGTGAAATACAATCATAATCTTTTGTCTCTTTTGCCGTAATTAAGTACACACCTTCACTGAGATCTTGTATCTCTGCTTCACCATTTCGATCTGTCTGAATGCTGCCATCCATTTTCTCACAAAGTTCCCCCAATTCCGTCGCAACTTCTTCCAACTGCTCTGCGGTTTCAATTTGATCCAAATCTATATTGGATGTTGCAAACCGCCCTCTCATCTCGTAACTTCCATCTTTCCAATCCGCTACTTTTATATAGGAAAATTCAACTCCTTCTTTTTTTGTTCCCTCTTTTCCATCTGTTAAGATAATATGAATTTTCCCATAGGTTTCTCCTTTTGCTGCCTCTACACTGCCCCCCATTAAAAATAGTGCAGACACAAACACTATTAATATGTTCTTCGTTTTAAACATCCTCTCCTCCTGTTTTTTTTCTTAGGTATAAAGACAGATATAAAAAATGCAATTGGGAGACATGCAAAGCACACTTCTCTTATAGAAGGAACACTTTTTCTAAATTGCAGCCCTTCCTTTTTCTGGTAAGCAACTCTTCTTCCTGTCACTACAAGGCGATGTGTGTTTAATCCATACGGGGTACATGTGACAAGTGAGACCAAATCTTCACCTCGTTTAGGTTCTATGGCTTGTATATCCTCCGGTTCAATCACTTCAATCTCTGATACCTCATAGGCAAGAGTCTTTTCACAGACATCTAAAAAAAACAAATCTCCTTCTTTCATTTCATCTAGTCTGGTAAACAACTTGGAACTTGGAAGCCCTCTATGCCCGGTGAGCACACATCTTGTATTCTCCCCTCCAACTGGAAGTGCTGTACCTTCCATGTGACCTGCTCCAGCAGCCAAGACTTCCTCTTCTGTTCCGTGATAAATGGGTAGCTCTACATTAATCTTAGGTATTGAAAGAGTTCCCATAATTCCTGTTTGAGAAACATTCAAAAGCGTTTCATAATGTTCCTTACGAAGCACTTTTTCCACCACTCCCGCCACAATTTTTCCATGCATCTGTGCTAGCATTTCGTTATAATATTGTGCCGATTCCCACACTAATTGCATATCTATTGTCTCTTTTACATCTTTTTTGTATGTTGCAATCGCTTTTTTCTGCCTATTATGCTCAATTCGACTACTCACAATCGGATAAGAGCAAAGAAACAATCCAGTTACAAAACACAATACCGTTATTATTTTTTGTTTCATATTTTCAATACCTGAATTTACTGATTTTTACAATTGTCTGATTTTCTATGACGATAAATGATAGAACTTGCCAATAAAAATATACCTGTCCCGGCTAAAAAAAGCATAGCTGATGACCCGGTCACTGGTAATTTTTTTCCTGCCGTGTTAATGATATTTAAGTTTACTGCCCCATCCTTATTATCCGTCACAAGCGCTGTGTGTCGTTCTTCCAATGCTCCGTCTAAAAATTCTTTTATATATACATTTGCCTCTAATTTCTTCAAAATTTTTTCGGTGCCACCGTCTCCCTTCATATAACTATTTCGCCCTTCCGTGAAAATTGCTTTCAATTCCAATACAATCGGATCAAGAAGTGGACGGTATCCAGTGGGTGCCTCTGTTTCCTTCAGATAATACGTTCCACTATCTAGACCAAAAATCACAAAATTGCCACTTTGATCTGATTCCATCTCAACAGCTTCTTTCGGAACAGTATTTCCCGCTAAATCACGATTGATCACACAATAGCCCGATGCTATTTTCTTTACGTACACTTCGTTCTTTAACCCTTCATCTGAATACAAACGAAACTTTGCTCCTTCTAATTTTGTTCCCTGATCGTTCGTTTTTAATCCATTCAATTTATAAGTAAAACATACGACTGTGTCCCACGGAGTATACCCTGTACTCCCCTCTCCATTAGAGTCTGGATCATTTGAGAACTCTAAACGTACATCGTTCTCAAATCCGGGTCTACCTGTATCTTCCACCGCTTTCTCATTTAATGTTGCTTCATATGTCAATACTACTTTCTGCCCATATACATTTTCATTCATCGCATTTTTCCTGTCAAACTCTCGATCTACGATTAATTTCAGATCTTTGATTTCTATTTTAAATGTCTCTTCATTTCCCGGATTTGTAAATACTTGAAATTCATCTCTTCCTAATGTGTAATATTTTGATTGAGAACTAGATGTCGCATATATTGTAATGTTGACAGAATCCTCATGGAATGTCAGTTCTTCATCCATGCGATCATGCCAGGCATAATAGTACGTATTATAACCATTAATATTTGGAATATTCGATTCATATCTATACGGAACAGTCTGCCCAATTTCATAGTCTGCGATATCATTCCATCCATCATTTCCAATAGATTCTCTTTTGTCATCTTCCTGAATCTTTTTTGTTACACTTGGATAATCAGATTTCACATTCATATCTGCATCTGGATTCGCTGTTGTCACAATACAAAGAGACGAGGAGGCATGACTTCCATTTACACTACTTATCTCATCGGCCATGTAGTACCCATAGTCTAACCCTCCGATTACAATCGAATTATCTTTTCTCGTCTCTGTTACCGTCACCACATCTGTCTCCACCTGATCTTCCACAATCTGATCTCTCAATTTTTCAACAAAGTACCGATAGGAACTATAGCTTCCTTCTAACCGCTGCTCTGCGTCTGCACCTTCTATCTGATTATTGTTCAGTGACTGAATATAATCAATCACCTCATACTCTGTCACCTGTGTTGCATTCTTATTAAGCGCTTTACCTACAACTATTTTCACTGATTTCTCGTAGTTTGGATTGAGTGTATATTGGATAGATTCTCCACCAGATGCATTTTCTGCGCGAAAGAGCTGATATATACGAAATATTTTTCCACGGAGAGACTGTCCACCATTTCCTCGAATTGTGATACTGGCATTTCCTCTTTCAAAATCAGCTGTTCCTGTCGGAGTCTCTACAGAATCGCAATTCTTTGTTTCTGTTTCACGTGATGCCAACACTTTCGTAGTTCCAACTCCTCCCGAAACGAACAACATGGTCATACAAATCGAAATACACATCACTTTTATTATTTTATTTTTCATGATTCCATTCTCCTTCTTCTTTTTTGCTGTCCGACTGCAAACAGACACAATCCCCCACCGGTTGTTACAATCGGAATCATCCATTTTGAACCTGTATCGGGAAGCTTCATACCTGTTTCATTGATTACTGTCACATGAATTTCCCTGTCTGCTTTCGTTCCCCCTACGGTAAACATGCCATTTTGATCCGATGCATCATATTCTTTTCCATTTACATAAAAGATAAATCGATCTTCTGTCGGAATACTTTCTACCCGAAGTTCATATAGCAAAGGTCTTCCTAATAAATCTGTAGGGATACGATATCCGTGTACCATACTGTAATCCCTTCAGTGTCAATTCTCCATTTTCATCCGTTTTCACGACTTCCTTTGTTCCATCTGGCTTTTCATGTTCAAAATCTACTCCTGGAATTGGAATATCCGACTCTTCCTGCTTTTTAACCAAATCCAATCTCAAAATTTGTTCTGAAACTACGGGTGTCTCATATGTGTCTACCCATTCTGCGTCTCCCTCTGCTGTAATTTGGCTTACGAATACTTCCGAATTCAGTAAGTATCCTTCTGGAGCTTTCGTCTCCTGAATCGTAAGTGTCCCAATCGGAACCCCTGGTTGTTCATTCAAATTCTCATATAACTTATCCCCCGACACTAGATACTTCTTTTCATACGAACATTGTCCATTTTCATCTGTCTCAAACACCCATGTTCGCTTTGGTATTTTACCTAACTTTGCCGGATCCATATTTTCCCCCCATAATCCATCATAATATTTTACAGTGAATCTCGCTCCGCGCAGTGTGGCATTTCCTTGTGGTCTGTTTTCCCCTGTATTCATATCTACTTTTTTAAGAAGTACCTTAATTGGGCAAAGTTGTGGCACATCTGCAAACCGCACAGTGCTTTCACTCCCCGCCGATACAGTCACCATTTTTATATCTCGATTTAATGCATATCCTTTTGGCGCCCTAATTTCTTTCACATAATAAGTGCCTGCAGACAACGTGAGTTCATTCGAAATTCCATTTGCATCCGTTTGAAGTATGCCTACTTGCTCCTCCGCCGAACAAGATTCCTTGCTATATACACCAAATTCTGCACCTTCCAGAGAATAGCCGCTATTTTGATCTGTCACAATAGGATTCCCCGATTCTTTTTCTAATTTTACAATTCCAAATGGTTTATATGTTCCACCCCACTTGCTCAACGGCTGACCTGAACCTTCATAAATTGTTCCATATGCATCTTGGAAATACTTATAATTATTTTTTGCCCATACCATTCCATTTGCCATGTATTCACTTTTATGTGTTGAAATCAAATGTCCCCAATTACAATTCACACCATTACCAGTCTCTATTACAGCGTTGCCATACCAGTGATGTACTTCATTCAACACCCACCAGACAGCACACTGCTTAAGCAGATATCCATAATTATCACTAATTCCACCACACATATAATGATCATAATAATAAAACATTGCCGCAATCATCTGAATCGTGGTCTGATTATAATACCTTGAAGCATCTACTGCAGTCTTATAGCCCGAACGAAACGAAAGTGTTGGATTTGCACAGTACAATGACTCTCCACTACTAGCTCCCAATTTCCCTTCGTTCCAATGCTCTAAAACTACCCACGGAACACCATCCGGCGCAGTCTGATTGTAATCTACAATATCAATTGCACCTACATTCGCCTCCAACACCTGCGTATAAATACTGCTTTTGGTTATAAATTCTGGCTTTGAAATTTTGTCGCATCCCTCCACGGTGCCGACTCCTACCTCTCGCAAAATTTGCCGTATTTCCTCGGCCATCCGAAGCTTTTCTTCCACAGAAGGGGGATTCTTCGTGTCCTTGGCATAAACACTCAGTGCACCAAAAACAATTGCGCAGATTAAGACAAATGAAAAAAGTCGTTTCATTTTTTTCAAACTTTTTCCTCCAATCTAAAATTTGCCTGTTAATATAGTTTCTCTTGTGCGATCCTCCTTTCCGTTTTCAAATTGTTCTCGTTTTGGATACTTGGGATGATCATCCCTTTTGAATAATTGAATTGCTCTTAGACGAGTGCCTTTATCATAGTCTCATTCCATCCATTTGTCAACAGAAAAAAATAAATAATAAAATAAAAACTAGAAACGTTTCTTATTCTCTGATAAAATAAATATATTTCAAAAGAAAGAAGGAATTTTATTATGGCTATACAGTCTTCTGCAGCCTTGCAGACTTTATTAAATCAAATACACCGTAAAAGTTATCCAGCTTACAAAGAAACGAAAGGTATCTATCAGTTCGACCACTATGTGCTCTCTATCGACCACGTGCAGGGAGACCCGTTTGCCTCCCCATCTAAAGTGAGCATCCGTGTTCTCGGAAAAGATGCTTGTTTTCCATCTATACTGTATGACAGTTATGAAAAAAGGATTGCACTTCAAGATTGCCTGACTCGCAAATTTCACCAGGGGATTGACCGTTATAATTTTAAGGCAAAGGGTTCCGGGAAAAGCGGATTATTGTCCATCAGCCAATGCAGGCAGGAAATTTTAGAGCGTACTGCCTGCACAATTCAGCCTAAAAACGGAGATATTGTACTTCGAATGGAAATCGGATTCCCAGCAAACGGACGAACGATCAATGCACAGGAGCTCATTCGAATCTTGTTTGATTTCCTTCCTAACTGCGTGTATAACACCTTGTTTTATGCAAAATTGAACCACCAGAAATTACAGCAGATCCATGATCTCGCAGAAGATCAGGCATACATTCGTCACGAGCTAAAAAGACGAAACCTCGTAGCTTTTGTTGCAAACGGAGCGGTTCTTCCAAGAGAATCTGGTATTTCACCACGGCCGCTGAAAGATGCCGTGCCTTTTTCTTCTCCTGCTTCTCTTGAAGTTACGATGTCTCTTCCACATAAGGGCGAGCTTACCGGAATGGGGATCCCAAAAGGAATTACATTGATTGTAGGCGGTGGATATCACGGAAAGTCAACACTGCTCAACGCTTTGGAACTCGGTGTCTATAATCATATTGCAGGTGACGGCAGAGAGTACGTTGTCACAGATGACACTGCCGTAAAACTCCGTGCAGAAGACGGGCGCAGTATTAAACACACAGATATTTCTATGTTTATCAACAATCTGCCAAACGGCAAAGATACTGTTTCTTTTTATACTGAAGACGCCAGCGGAAGTACTTCACAGGCTGCCAATGTCATCGAGGCGATGGAGACCGGTTCGTCACTGTTTCTGATTGATGAGGACACCAGTGCAACAAACTTTATGATCTGCGACGAACTGATGCAGCGCGTTGTCAACCGCAACAAAGAACCAATCACACCATTTATCGAGCGTGCCCGAATGCTCTTTGAACAATATGGTATTTCTTCCATCATCGTAGCCGGAAGCTCTGGATCCTATTTTCATATTGCAGATTTGATTTTGCAGATGGATCAATACGTGCCATTTAATATCACGGACTTTGCCAAGCAGGAAGCAAAAGCCTTTCCATTGCCACATTATGACCATTTGGCGATTCCTAATGTGCCGGATTACAAACGTATTCCCAAACCAAATTCTGGATTTCGGTCGCAGGGAAAATGCAAGGTTAACACACTTGGAAAAGATGCTGTACAAATCAACCGGGAAACGATTGATCTGCGCTACGTGGAGCAGCTTGCCGACTCCGAACAGACAACTGCACTCGGATACATCATCAAGCATTTAGAAAGTAATGCAATTGACGGAAAAAAGAACTTGCAGACATTAGTAGATACTCTGTATCAAACATTTGAACAAAACGGATTTTCCAGCATTGCACCGAACACAAACATGGCACTTCCGCGCAGACAAGAAATATTTGCGGCATTGAATCGTTATCGAAAACTAAATTTATAGATTTGTTTGTTTTTAACTAGTTTCCTTTTATTTTTCGACATTTTTTTTATTAAATGACTAGTAATTGTGAAAATTTTGTGATAAAATTATAAAAAATTTTTCCAAAAATAAGGAGGATAACTTATGAAAAAATTTAAAAATGTGATTGTAGCTTTATTGGTACTGATTATGGGAACTCTTTCCGGATGTGCTGCTTTTCAAAAATTTGACGCATCTGGATACACAAAGGCCTGTTTGGACGCAACGTACAAAGGTGAGTTTGATGAATATATAAAACTCACAAAGCAGACAAAAGAAGATGCCGAAAAGACCTATAACCAAAACTTAGAGCTTGCCACACAACAGTTGACAGCTGTTGGTGTTTCAGAAGAATTATCTGAAAAATATATGCAACTTTTCACTGACTTGTTTAAAAATACAAAATACACTGTAAAAGAGGCAAAAGAAGACAAAGATAAAAATTACACAGTAGAAGTTGAGATTGAACCTGCTCAGGTATTTGAAGGTGTGTTAGAAGCTACACAGGCTGAAGTTGAAACACTTGTTACTGCACAGGCTGAAAGCGGTACAATTCCTTCTCAAGATGAAATTATTGAACAGACTTTCCAAATCTTATATGACAAAGTTTCTGCTAACATGAAGAATATAACTTACGGTGAAAAACAGGTTATAGAAATCAGTGTAACAAAAGATTCTAATAATGTATATTCTATTTCACAAGAAGACTATTTAAAATTAGATGCAGCAATGTATGACAAAAATAATTTATCTCTATAATATAACTTATCTCTATAATAACAAGGACGGGAAAATTTCCCGTCCTCATTCATTACATTCTTAAATTCTAATTGCAGATATCTTCCAAATCCTTCAACCAAATATTCGCGCATGCGTCACTTGGCATTCGAAGATCCCCACGCGGTGACAGTGCAACACTTCCTGTCTTCGGTCCATCCGGCAGGCAGGAACGTTTGAACTGCTGTGCAAAGAATCGTCGATAAAATGTATTGAGCCATTTTAAAATCGTATCCTTGTCATACATTCCTTCAAATGTCTGTCTTGCAAGACGATAAATCTTAGAAGGCGCATATCCAAATCGCATCATATAATACAGATAAAAATCATGCAGTTCATATGGTCCCACAAGATCTTCTGTCTTCTGTGCGATTTCCCCTTCTTTTGGCGGAAGGAGCTCCGGACTTACCGGCGTGTCTAAAATATCCACTAACACTTCCTGTAACTCTTTGTCTTCACAAGTATCTGCACAATATTGCACAAGGTGTCGAACCAGTGTCTTCGGCACAGAAGAATTTACCCCGTACATTGACATATGGTCTCCATTGTAAGTTGCCCATCCAAGCGCAAGTTCGGACATATCCCCTGTGCCAATCACCATTCCGCCTGTCTGATTAGCAATGTCCATCAGCACCTGTGTTCGCTCACGTGCCTGCGCATTTTCATACGTCACATCATGTTTCTCTTCAGAATGACCGATATCTCGGAAATGTACCCTCACTGCATCCTGAATATTTACTTCACGAAGTGTTGCCCCAAGCTTTTTCGTCAAGACACATGCATTTTGGTATGTTCTGTCAGTTGTTCCAAAGCAAGGCATTGTGACAGCTTCTATGCAGCTTCTGTCTATTCCCTGCAAATCAAACGCCTTTGCCGTCACAAGCAACGCCAACGTAGAATCCAATCCTCCTGAAATTCCAACGACTGCACTCTTACAATTAGTATGATTCAGACGTTTTTTTAGTCCCATCGCCTGAATCATCAAAGATTCTTCACAGCATCTATTTCTCAGACTTTCATTCTCCGGCACAAATGGCAATTTTTCAAAAGTTCTTGTAAGTTTCGTATCTTCCACCTCAATTGAAAATGGAACACGAATAAATCGATCTAAGTCTTCCTCCATCTGGAAAGTCGTATTTTTTCTTCTTTCACTGACGATTCGATCCACATCGATCTCACTGTAAATAGTCTCATTCATAAAGCGTTCTGATTCGCTTAAGATGCTTCCATTTTCAGCGATAATATTGTGTCCACCGAACACTACATCTGTGGTTGACTCTCCATCTCCTGCATTTGCATACACATATCCCGCAATGAGTCTTGCAGACTGTCCGGAAATCAGCTGCTTGCGGTACGCATCTTTCCCAACTGTCTCATCGCTTGCAGAGCAGTTTACCACAATTGTTGCACCGGCAAGTGCCGCCTGAATACTCGGCGGAACCGGAGACCACACATCCTCGCAAACCTCAGCTGATACAACTAAATTCGGAAGTTCTTCACACGCAAATAAAATCTGCGGTCCAAATGGAATCTCTTCCTCCCCATACGGAATCCAATCTGCCTTTTTAGGTCCCGGCTGGAATTGCCGCATTTCATAAAATTCACTATAGTTTGGAAGGAACGTCTTCGTTACCATCCCAATCACTTCACCATCGCATACTGCTGCCGCAACATTATACAACTTATTGCACACGACATATGGGAGACCGACAAAAAATAATCCGTCTTTTCCTGTTGTGTAAGCGGCAATCTCTTCCAGTGCCTTTGCTGACTGGCTCAGCAAAATGTCCTGTGAAAATAAGTCTCCACAGGTGTATCCGGTAATACAAAGCTCCGGAAACACTACAATCTTTGCTCCATTTTCAATTGTCTCGTCAATCAGACGAAAGATCTCCCGCTTATTGTGTTCCACATCTGCAACTTTCGTGTTCAGTGTTGCCGCAGCCACTTTTACAAATCCGTCTCTCATTTCAACGGACCTCCTCTCTCATTACCTGCTTCTTTTTATAATCTCTTTCAGTTCATCTACTGTAAATTTATAATTCGTATTGCAGAAATGGCAGTTGACTTCAATCTCTTTTCCGTCATCGATCATCTCCTGAATATCTTTTTTCCCGATACTCACAATCGCTTTTTCTACTCTTTCTTTTGTACAGTTACAGTAAAATCTAGTTGGAACCGTATCTGTAAATTCTACATCCATCCCCTCAAGAACCGACTCTAAAATCTGCTCCGGTGTGTAACCTTTATCCAGCATTGCTGTCACAGAATCAATTTTTTTAATATTTTCTTCCAGTTTATCAAGCACTGCATCTTCGACAAAAGGCATGACCTGAATGATAAAACCACCTGCCTGTTTGACAGTATTATCTTTTTCCATCAGCACACCAAGTCCAACAGACGACGGAACCTGCTCTGATGTCGCAAAGTAGTAAGTCAAATCCTCCGCAATCTCACTCGTCTGCAGAATTGTCTGTCCTACATATGGCTCTTTCAATCCCATATCTTTGATGACACTCAAAACTCCCAGATCAAGCGCTGCAGCCACATCAAGCTTTCCGGCTTTGCTTGGCGGAAGCATTACATCCGGATTCTCCACATAGCCTTTTACATTTCCATTTACATCGGCAGTCACAGTAAGACCTTTGATCGGTCCTTCACATTTGATCTGGATCGTCAGCAGATCCTTTTCGTTTTTCATCATGGTTCCCATCATGGCTCCCCCGGTCAACAGTCGTCCGAGTGCAGCCGTTGCAACCGGGCTTGTATTGTGGGCCTGTCTTGCAGTCTCCACAACATCTCTTGTTGTCGCAGCAAACGCTCTGATTTGGTTATTTGCCGCTGTTGCTCTTACAATATAATCTTTCATCGTTATTTCCCTCTTTCTCTTGCAATCACATAGATTCGCTCACTCGCCTTTGTCGGCGCTTCTTTTGTAAACGCATCATATGCCGTAATATATTCTAATCCAGACTGTGTAATCAGCCTTTTCATTGTCTCCAGGTCATACGCCTTTTGAAAATGTGTCTCTTGGTATTTGCGATATAACTCAGAATCTTCTTCCCGAATAAAGAGACTGAGTTCATATTCATTTATTCTTTCCTCTTCGTAATAATAATTATCCCAGATAAAACTGCATTCCTCACGATTCTCTGCAATCGTCTGATCACCTAATATTTCCCTGTATTTATAAACCGTGTTGAAATCAAAGATAAACACTCCGCCAGGATCAAGATAATTATTAACGAGCCGAAATACCTCCTCCAGCTCTTCTTCCTCTAATATATAATTGACAGAATCACAGATACTGACAATTGCTTTCACTGTTCCATACAGTTCAAATTCTCGCATATCCTGCTGAAGATATAAAATATCAAGCCCAGATTTCATCCTTTTTTCTATCGCAATCTCAAGCATCTCTTCTGCATTGTCCACCCCGATCATATCGTAGCCGGATTGTGCCAGAATCTCTGTCATATTCCCGGTTCCACAGCCAAGTTCTAATACAAGTCCCTCACGCACACCGTATTCGTATAACAGATTTTTCAAATATTTTCCCCACTCTTCATATGGAATATTATCCATAAAGGTATCATAGACAGCCGCAAAACTTGTATACGCCTCCACAGAGCATCCCTCCTATTTTTACATAAGCTGATATATTATAGCATATTTTTAGTTTTGGAGCAAATTTTGAATAAAACTATTGACAAGTTCTGTTTCTCTGTATTAGACTAACAAAAAAGAATAAGATTCGGTAGGTGAGGCTACCACAAGGATTTGGATTTTCCTAAGATTGCTGCCGCAACAACGTGGAGACACGATTCGCTGGTTAGCAGGATATGTCGCAGATAAGGCATATCTTAATGCAATTTATATGCCCTGTGATGCTAAAGCTTGAACGATGTTGTCACGGAATGATTCCCGCCATTGTTTTTGCTTTGGCGGGATTTTTTATTGCGTAGAAATTGCATCGCACTGCAGCGGGCAGGTATCTTGTTCTTAAATTTTTATACGAGGAGGTGAGGGCAATGGATGCTGGTGCCAGTTTTGATCCCAAAATACGAACGAAAAATAAAATAATGAAAAGGAGAACTAACTATGAACAGAACAACTTTTATCGAACTGTTAGAGAAAAGAGATTTCAAAACGCTCAAAAACACGTTGGAGATAATGAATGCAGTAGACATTGCCCTGCTGCTTTCTAACTTAGAAGACAAGGAGAGAGCCTTTGCGTTTCGTCTGATTCCCAAGGACAAAGCTGCAGATGTATTCTCCAATATGAGTAATCCCATTCAGTCTTACCTTGTAAAAATTTTTACCGAAAAAGAACTTCGTGAACTGCTGGATAATTTATATATGGATGACACAGTAGATTTATTAGAGGAACTTCCGGCAAATCTTGTAACCAGGATTTTGCATACTGTTAGTTCCGATAAACGAGATCTGATCAATCAACTTTTGAAATTCCCTGAAAACAGCGCGGGAAGTATCATGACAACCGAATATGTATCTTTAAAGAAGACTATGACAATCAAAGAGACTATGAAACATATCAAAGAAGTCGGAATCCACAAAGAGACCATTTATACGTGCTATGTGTTGGAAAACCGTCGTTTGATTGGAATTGTCTCTGCCAAAGACCTGATGACTTTAGACGACAATACATTTATTCAGGATATTATGGAGACTGAGATTATCTCTGTAGGCACACATACCGATCAGGAAGAGACAGCCAGACTGTTTTCCAAATACGATCTGCTCGCACTTCCTGTTGTAGACCTCGATAACCGAATGGTGGGAATCATCACTGTGGACGATGCTATGGACGTTATGGTGGATGAGGCTACCGAAGATATCTCTATCATGGGTGCTGTAAATCCAAGTGAAAAAACTTATTTTGAGACTCCAGTCTTTTCACATGCAAAAAACCGTTTTTTATGGCTTTTGATTTTAATGCTGTCGTCAACCATCACCGGAACAATTATAACACAATATGAAAATGCATTTGCTGCTATCCCTCTGCTTGTCTCCTTCATCCCAATGTTGATGGATACCGGCGGAAACTGTGGTTCTCAGAGCTCCACTTTAATCATACGCGGACTTGCATTGGACGAGATCCGTTTCAAAGATATTTTCAGAGTCATGTTCAAAGAATTCCGTGTCGCACTGCTTGTAAGTCTTGGACTTGCACTCGCAAACGGACTGCGAATTTTTATCATGTACAAAAATTTGAAGCTTGCTGTCGTGATTGGTCTTTCCCTGATTTGCACTGTCATTTTATCAAAGATCATCGGCTGTATTCTGCCACTGTTTGCAAAAAAAGTACATTTAGATCCTGCAATCATGGCAGCTCCGCTTATCACAACACTCGTGGATACCTGCTCCATCATCATCTATTTTACGATTGCCACGCACATCTTTCAGCTTTAGACAAAATTAGGGACGTCACAACTCTCTGCGATGTCCCTTCTGTTTCTTTCCTATTTAATAACTTTAATCCAGCCTTCCGGAGCTTTGATATGTCCCATCTGAATTCCTGTCAATGTGTCATATAATTTCTTTGTCACAGGTCCCATCTCTTCCATTCCACTTGGGAAACAGATTTCTTTTCCATGATCTACCACTTTTCCAACCGGTGAGATGACTGCTGCTGTTCCGCAAAGACCACACTCTGCAAACTGCTTCACTTCTTCAAACAACACTTCTCTTTCTTCCACTTCCATACCAAGGTACTCTTTTGCAACATATACAAGTGAACGTCTGGTGATGGATGGAAGAATCGTATCAGACTTCGGTGTTACCAACTTGTTGTCTTTTGTAATAAAGATAAAGTTCGCTCCACCTGTTTCTTCTACTTTTGTTCTTGTCGCAGAATCTAAGTACATATTCTCATCGTATCCCTGTCGATGTGCGTCCATGATCGCATAGAGGCTCATCGCATAGTTCAATCCCGCTTTGATATGCCCTGTCCCATGTGGTGCCGCACGATCAAAATCGCACACACGAATTGTGATTGGTTTTGCACCACCTTTGAAATACGGTCCTACCGGTGTTGCAAATACACGAAATTGATATTCATCTGCCGGTTTCACTCCGATCACCGGATTCGTTCCAAACATATACGGGCGGATATACAATGTAGCTCCTGAACCATATGGAGGCACATAATCTGCATTTGCCTCAACAACCTGCTCAACCGCCTTTATAAAACGATCTTCCGGAAATACCGGCATCTCCAGTCTTCTTGCACTGTCTGCCATTCTGCTCGCATTCAAATCCGGACGAAATGTGACAATATGTCCATCTTCAGTTCTATATGCTTTAAGCCCTTCAAAAACTGTCTGAGCATACTGAAGAACACCCGCACACTCATTTAATACCACATTTGCCTCTTCTGTAAGTCCGCCTTCATCCCATTTTCCATCTTTATAATTTGAAACATATCTTTTATCCGTCTGTACATAGCCAAATCCGATATTTGACCAATCTATCTCTTTTTTACTCATCACAATTCCTCCATTCCGTTACTGATTTCTCCTGTTTTTTATTATTATACTTTTTTATCCGCCTGTCAATAGAGCGCACTCTGTTTTTTTGTGTTTTTTCAAAAAGAGACTAAGATACTTATCGTTCTGCCATATTGATTGCTTCTATTCCAACGCTTCCGCCACGGACAACCTCAATTGCCTGAAACTCTTCATTCATCAGCTTAATCAGCGCATCATTTTTTGATGCCGTCTGCACAAATTCCAAAAGCAGGCTGTCTTTCCCGTAATCGATGATCTTTGCTTTAAAAGACTGTGCAATCTGGAACAGTTCTTCTTTATCCTCTCTCGTACATTTTTTGACTTTCACATACATTAGTTCTTTCATGCACACAGAACTGTTTGTAAAGTCAATTACTTTAATGACCTCCACAAATTTATTGAGCTGTTTTTTGATCTGTTCAAATGTCTCATCATCACTAACTGTCTCGATCGTCATTCGCGAAATCGTCGGATCCTCCGTTGTTCCTACGGTAAGGCTTTCCAAATTGTATAATTTCCCGGAAAACAACCCTGATATTTTAGGAAGTACACCTACCTGATTTTCCACATACAGAGAAATCCATCTCTTTTTCATTGTCGTATTCATAATTTTGCTCCTCCTAACAATCCATCAACATCTCTTCCAATGTTCCGCCCGGCTTGATCATCGGATATACCAAGTCCTCCGGATCCATAATGAATTCAATCAATGTCGGGGTCTTCGTATTCTTTCTCGCCTCTTCAAATGCTTCTTTGATTTCCTCTGGTTGGAATACGCGAATTCCTTTTGCGCCATAGCTCTCTGCTAGTTTCACAAAGTCAGGTGTATACGGCGGACACTCACATTCCGGTGTTCCGCATTTTCCCTCACAGGATTTTCTAGCACGAAGGCAGGTCATGGAATAACGCTTTCCGTAAAATAACTTCTGCCACTGGCGCACCATTCCAAGATAGTTATTATTAAACACACATAAAATGAGAGGAAGCTCCTGCCCGACTGCAGTTGCAAATTCCTGTATATTCATCTGCATACCGCCATCTCCGGAAATCGCAATGACCGGCGTGTCTGGATTGCCAAGTTGTGCGCCGATCGCCCCCGGAAATCCATACCCCATTGTCCCAAGTCCACCGGATGTTAAAAGTTGTTTTTTCTCCGTCAGCTCCAAATATTGTGTTGTGAACATCTGATGCTGTCCCACATCTGTCACTACAATTGCCTCCTCAAACATCTCATTGATTGTCTCAATGACTTTTTGTGGTGTCAGCACTGGTTTTTCTTTCATTTTCAATGGATGTTCCTCTTTCCATCCTTCTATCTTTTCAAGCCACTGTGCCGTATCATGAAAGACTGCATACTCCAAAATCTTCTCGGCCGCGGTTTTCGCATCTGCCACAATCGGAATATCTACATGTACGTTTCTTGAGATAGAAGCAGTGTCAATATCAATGTGTACAATCTGTGCATTCGGAGCAAATTCATGTATCTTTCCGGTAATCCGATCATTGAATCTTGTTCCAATCGAAAACAAAAGATCACATTCACTGACTGCCATATTTGCCGCATATGCTCCATGCATGCCCAAATTTCCGATAAACAGTGGGTGATTAGTAGGAATCGCCCCTCTTCCCATGATCGTTGTCACTACCGGAATCTTTGTGATGTCTACAATTTTTGTAAATATCTCGGCCGCGTTTGCAATCTTGACGCCGCCCCCTGCTAAAAACAGCGGTTTTTTCGCTTTATTCAGCATCTTCATGGCACGTTTTAACTGTCCGATATGAACCTCTGTATTCGGCTTATACCCTCTGATATTCACAGTCTGCGGATACTCAGGACTTCCAAGTTCTGCCATCACATCTTTTGGAAGGTCAATCACTACCGGTCCCGGTCTTCCTGTCCTTGCGATATAAAATGCTTCTTTGATAATCCGCCCCAAATCTTCTCTTTTTTGTACCGTAATTCCATATTTACAGATGCTTCTTGTAATTCCAACAATATCAACTTCCTGAAATGCATCATTTCCGATCAGATTTCTTGCGACCTGCCCTGTAAAACACACAAGCGGAACACTGTCATAGTTGGCTGTCGCAATTCCGGTAACAAGATTCGTCGCCCCTGGACCGCTTGTCACAAGACAGACACCTACCTTTCCGGTAGATCTTGCATAGGCATCCGCCGCATGCACAAGCGCCTGCTCGTGTCTTGGCAAAATCACTTTTGTATAGTCCTGCTTATAAAGCTCATCGCTGATATCAATCGTACAGGCGCCTGGATAGCCAAACAGAATATCCACCCCTTCTTCTTTTAGCGCCTTCACAAACAATTTATTTCCTGTAATCTTCCTCATATATGTCCTCCTTCCAGATACAAAAAAACACCCCAAGCATACAGCTTAGGGCGAATCATTTTCTATATTGCCGACCAGTTTTTCAAAAACTGTGTACTCCTCCTTGACACTGTATTTTACAGACAATTTAGAGTTATTATAAAATTTTCTGACACTTTTGTCAACTAAAGTTTTTCCCTTTTTACAAAACTAAAGTCTTCCTCTGTATTCTGATGAAACTCCCCACCTGAAAATCTTATCTTAAAAGAAACGGTTCGGATAGTCATCACCACTGCTTCCTTCTTTGTGATATCCGAAGCAGAATCCATAATAATCATCATATCATTTTCCTGTACCAATTGACAACATCTGTTTGATTTTTTAAAATAGATAATACGAATGTATCAACGAGAAACTATATCACAACTATTAAAAATAGCAATTATAAACTAAAAGGAGAATGACTATTTATGATAAATCCGATGAAATTCATGCAGGTAAAAAGCATGTTAGCAACACTCAAACAAAACCATCCAAAGTTTCCTTCTTTTTTAGATGCTGTTTCAAAAAGAGCACTCTGTAAAGATACAATCATTGAAATCAAAGTTACAACACCGGACGGGGAATCTCTCGAGTCCAATCTTCGCTTAAAAGAATCCGATTTAGAGGTCTTACGGCAAATGCAGGAGCTCAGAAAAGAAGGGCTGTCTTCTTAAGACACGCCCTCCTTTGTTTCTTTATAATGCTTCAAAAGCTCTTCTATGGCATACGCCACTCCATACGCTTCATTGCTTTTTGTCACATATTTTGCCACTTCTTTAATCTCAGGTTCCGCATTTTCCATTGCAACCGTCGCTCCAAAATCCATAGAAAGCATTGAGTAATCATTCATACTGTCGCCAAATACCATCACTTCATCCATCGTATATCCAAGCGACTCAATATACCGCTTTAACATGGGTCCTTTCTGCGCATGTACATCTGTAATCTCCAGATTGGTAATAAACGAAGATGCCACCGCAACCTTGTTGTTTTCATCTAGTACGCTCTGAATCCGTTTCAATAGCGGAATATCTTCGGTAAAAATAAAAACCTTATAGATTGGCGCTTTTCCCTCTTTTAATTCTGCAAAATCCGATATTCTTCTGGTCGCTTTCCAGATACGCTCATACAATTCAGAATGTCGGATTTTCTCCGGCTCCAAATCCAGATGGAACAGATGAATCTGCTCTACAATGCTTTCCTCAATCTCCTCCTCGGTTCCGATTCGATAGTCAAAATCATCTGTAGAAAAGATGATCGACACTGGAAATTTTATCAGCTGCCAATATAGTTCTTCACACACCTCAATCGGAATCGGTGTTTGCAGCACCACTTCTCTTTGCGGATTTCTCACTTCTGCGCCACTTCCCACAAGATAATCACACTCTAGGTCCAATTCCTCCAGTTCCTCCATTGCACTTCGGAAATTTCTTCCTGTCGCGATCATAAAACGAATTCCCTGCTCCTGTGCACTATGAATTGCCTCCAATGTCCTCGGTGCGACCTTATGATCTAACCCAAGCAGCGTCCCGTCCATATCTGATGCAATCACTTTTATCATCTTGTCTTATCTCCTAACCAATTCTTTCGTATTTTACAAATTCATATTCCAGATTGAAATATGTCTGTTCCTCGCTGACCCCTGCAATCTTCCACTCCGGCATCTCATCCAGATTTGGGAAATATGTATCTGCCTCATACGCATGGTCAATCTTTGTAATGTGCGCAACCTTACAGTATGGGAGAAGCTGACGGTAAATGCTTTCCCCGCCGATTACATAAATATCCTCATCGTTATACTGTTTCAATTCCTCCAAAAGCGCTTCCACACTGTTGACTACAACAGCATCTTTGACCTTGTAATTCTTATCACTTGTCAGAACAATATTCGCTCTCTTTTTGAGTGGCTGCCCCCCCGGAAAACTCTCCAATGTCTTTCTTCCCATCACGACCACTTTTCCCATCGTCGTCTCACGGAAAAATTTCATATCTGCCGGAATACTTACCAAAAGTTTATTATGCAGACCAATTGCCCAATTCTTATCCACTGCTACAATCAAATTCATCTTTTTTCCTCCTACACTGCAATCGGAATATTTTTAATCTGTGGTCCTGTCTCATAATTGTCCAGACGCACATCATCCGGTGTAAACTCATAAAAATCCTTCACCTTTGGATTCAGCCAGAACGTAGGTGCAGGCAGCGGCTCTCTCGAAATCAGTTCTTCCACAAGCGGAATATGTCTGTCATAAATATGCGCATCTGCGATCACATGGACAAACTCGCCCACTTGCATATCACACACCTGTGCCAGCATATGCATCAACACTGCATACTGGCATACATTCCAGTTATTCGCCGCAAGCACATCCTGAGAACGCTGGTTTAAAATTCCGTTTAAGACTAGCTTGTCACTGTCATTTTTCTTTGTCACATTAAATGTCATGCTGTACGCACACGGATACAGGTTCATCTCGTGCAAATCCTGGTGGACATAAATATTTGTCATAATACGACGGCTATATGGATTATTCTTTAAATCATAGATTACGCGGTCCACCTGATCCATCATTCCCTCTTTATATTGATGCTTTACACTCATCTGATATCCATAAGCTTTGCCGATTGAACCATCTTGATCCGCCCAGCTATCCCAAATATGTGGCTTTAGATCATGCACATTATTGGATTTTCTCTGCCAGATCCACAACAGCTCATCCACACAACTTTTGATACCGGTACGTCGAAGTGTCAACGCTGGAAATTCTTTTGACAAATCATACCGATTCACCACACAAAACTTTTTCAGCGTATAGGCAAAGCTTCCATCCTCCCACTTTGGGCGCACCTTTTCGCCTTCCGTACTGACACCGTTATCAATAATATCACGGCACATATCTATAAACACTTTATCTGCATAACTCATATCGTTAATTCCTCCTTTTCACGCTCTCCATTGTACCACGAAAAACAATTGTTCTGCAATGCGATTTTCCACACAGACTTTCCACATAAATATTCATTGACCGCATGCACTTTTGCCATATCATACATCAAAAACTGTAGTTGTGCTTTCTTTATATTCGAATAAACCTTCCAATGTCCACACAAAACTGCCCCCTTCCCATTTTGCTTTATAAAGGCTTTTACATCCTCAGGCGGATACCCCAAGAACACACCTATCTCATGCGGAAATAGCTGTTCTTTCTGCAAATAGCATTCTAGTCTCATACGAAGCAGATTCAAACAGTTTTCCATATGCTCACAGTCATATCCATATGCTATTAAAAACTTACGCACCTCTGTCCTTCTCAGATAGTTTTGAAATTCTTCTTTTCGATACAAGAACACTTGAAAACCACTCTGCACTTTATAGAGCAGTTTATAACAGATATCCGTATTGTTCAATACTTCCACACATATTTTCTCGTCAAAGCACTTGGCGCAAAACATACCTGCTATCTTTATTCTTTTAAGAAAAGGAGCACATTGCAGAACCATCTGAGACTGCAAGTACTCCTTTTCATTCTCCTGTGAAAGCAAATAAGAGATTACTTCTGCTGTCATCTCGCATTCTCCTTTTTGCTTTAGTATGCCACATTCTTCTTTAATTATTTTATACTTTCACTCGAAATGCGGAAAAGACTTTTGCTTTTGCGAGCACCTCAACAACCGCATATAGCATGATTGACTGTATCGGCACCATGATGATCTGTTTGATCAGACGTGGAGGCAAAATTGCCATAAATGCATTTCCATATAACATCGAAAGCCAATATGTATTCAAAAATACATTGACAACGATTGCCACAACAATCTTTGACGCCAATATTCTTTTAAAGCTGATCGGCTTTTTATAGAGCATCACACCATAGATCACTGCTCCGAGTATCGCATTGAATGTAAACCCAAAGAAAAACGGGCCGGTAGGTTTGAGCAGATATTTGATAATATCGGCAATCCCTCCCATAATACCGCCAACTACCGGACCAAACAACATGGCAGTCAGTTCATTGGCAATAAATGAAAAACCGATTTTCAGATTTTCCGTCAACTGAACACTGAAAAATCCAAGTACGACGGCAATGGCAATCAGCAGCGCTGTCACCACAAGTGTCCTCAAGTTCTTCAACTCCTCAAAAGAGTCTGCAAATTGTTTCTTCATTTGCAACATAAAAAATACCTCCTTTGCAGTAGTCCTGAAGCTACGCATAGCAGGTATTTTCCTTATATCTGTCATGTGCAGCAGCGGGATGCAGAGTATGTACCGCAAGCAATTTTGCTTTTCGTCCGACTGGCAACTCCCCGTCCAACTGGCACTTAACGCACATACTCTTACTCTGCTTTTCTTTTTATTTTATTTTTCCTCGACAATTGTAACACAATCTGTTTTTCACGTAAAGGCTGATTTTTAATAAACACGGATCTTACTGCTGATTTCCTCCAAAATCGGCATTTGCATCAGCTCATCTAACGCCTCCTGTAAATATCCTTCTTTCACATACTCTGTCACGATTACCAGCTCCGCTTTTTCTTTTTCAACATCTTTTTGAATGATTCGTTCGATACTTACCTTATGTTTTCCAAATACATTTGCAATGCTTGCCAGCACTCCCGGCTGATTCGTAACTTGCATGCGAAGGAAAAATTTATTCTTGACATCGGCTATTGATTTAACCTGTGTTTCTCGATAACAGCCGCAGCCAATTCTGCCGGTACATCCATATTCCATATTTCTCACAACATCCAAAACATCTCCCACAATCGCGCTTGCCGTCGGAAGTTCTCCCGCGCCTCTTCCATAAAACATGGCATCGTCCACCGCATCTCCATGCACAAATACTGCATTGAACGAATCTCTTACCGATGCAAGTGGGTGCTGATTTGAAATCATCATCGGATAGACAGCTACCTCGATTCCTTTTTCTGTATGGTGAGCTGCGCCGAGCAGTTTGATCACACTGTCAAATTCCTTTGCATACGCAATATCTTTTGCTGTAATTTTTGTGATTCCCTCTGTATAGACATCCGAAAAAACGACTCTGGAATGAAATGCAATCGATGCCATGATTGCAACCTTCCGCCCTGCATCGTATCCTTCTATATCCGCTGTAGGATCTGCTTCCGCATATCCAAGCTCGGTCGCTTTTGCAAGCGCCTCCTGAAAATCCATTCCTTCTTCGCACATCTTAGTCAAAATATAATTGGTTGTTCCATTGACAATTCCGATGACATCTGAAATCTCATTTCCCGCAAGACACTGTTTCAGCGGACGGATGATTGGAATACCACCTGCGACAGCCGCCTCGAATAAAAAGTCTTTTTGATTCCTCTCTGCTGCTTCAAACAGTTCTTTTCCGTGCTCTGCCACTAGATCTTTATTCGCTGTCACTACATTTTTTCCTGCATTTAACGCCTCCAAAATCATAACTTTTGCCGGTTCGATCCCCCCCATCACTTCTATCACAAGCTCAATCTCATCATTTTCAATGATCTCTTTCCACTGATCTGTCAAAAGACACTTCTTCACTCCCGGTCTTTCCTTTTTCAGATTATGTACCAGAATTTTTTCAATCTGAATCTTCGCACCCGTACGTTTTTCAAATTCTTCTCCCTTTTCTTCAATCAATTTATATACACCGCTTCCGACTGTTCCCAAACCTAATAATGCTATTTTTACAACTTTTATTCCTTGATTCATCGCTTATTTCTCCTCCTGTTTTTTGATTTGTATATAAGAATAACACATTTGTACGCACTTTGCACACATTTTCTTGCGTTAAATGATTCACGTAGTTAAGTATTTCTTGACTTTCCCTCATTTTTATATTACACTTTAACCAAATAAAATCTAGAAAAAAGTAGCAAGTACTTGTGAAAGCCAATCAAATTTGACCACAAGTACTTTTTTTAAGAGAAAAAATCCTTTGCTGCTTTTTTCTGCCAAGCAAAGGAGGAACTTATTGTGTTTAACAATTTACTGGCAAGTCTAAATGACTTTCTCTACAGCTACATTCTAATCTTTTTACTTGTAGCTGCAGGTATCTATTTTACCATTCGTACAAAATTTGTACAATTTCGTCTGATTGGTGATGCGATCAAAGCGCTGAAAGAAAAAGCGGAAAAGAATGACAATGGAAAATCTGTCTCTTCTTTTCAGGCTCTGATGATTTCTACTGCATCAAGAGTCGGCACCGGAAATATTGCCGGAATTGCAACTGCAATTGTAGCCGGAGGACCGGGTGCTGTATTTTGGATGTGGGTTATGGCAATCGTCGGCGGTGCATCTGCCTTTGTCGAAAGTACACTGGCACAGGTTTACAAAGTAAAAGACGGAAAAGAATTCCGTGGAGGTCCATCTTATTATATTGAACGTGCCCTCGGCAAACGTTGGCTTGGAGTTCTCTTTTCCATTCTGCTGATTGCATGTTTTGCCTATGGTTTCAATGGTCTTCAGACTTATAATATGTCATCTGCTTTGGAATATTACATTCCAAATTACAGCGATACAATCCTTCCTGCCGTTGTCGGACTTTTGATTGCTGCCGCAACTGCATTTGTCATCTTCGGAGGGGTTCACAGAATCGGATTCATTTCTTCTGTAATTGTTCCGATTATGGCTGGAATCTACATTTTGATGGGAATCTTCATTACACTGACAAACTTAAACCATGTTCCTGAGATGTTTTCACTCATCTTTGACGGCGCTTTTGATTTTCGGGCAATCTTCGGTGGATTTGCCGGAAGTACTGTCTTAATCGGGATCAAACGTGGGTTGTTCTCCAATGAGGCCGGTATGGGTAGCGCGCCAAATGCATCCGCAACCGCAACTGTTTCTCACCCAGTAAAACAAGGAATGGTTCAGGTCCTTTCTGTATTTATCGATACACTTATGATCTGTACAACTACCGCTTTTATCTTGTTGCTCTCCGGAGTGACAGGCGTTCCTGAAAAATTGGACGGTATCCCATATGTACAGGCTGCAATCAGTGCAAATGTCGGTTCACTTGGTATCCACTTTATTACATTTTCCATTTTTGCATTTGCATTCACAAGTTTAATCGGAAATTACTATTACGCCGAATCAAACATTCTGTTCATCAAGAACAATCGCGTTCTGTTGAATGGTTTCCGCATCACATGTCTGATTGCGATTTTTCTCGGTGCACAGGCTGATTTTAGCACTGTGTGGAATCTCGCAGACGTGTTGATGGGATTCATGGCAATTGAAAATATCCTGGTCATTTTCTTGTTAGGCGGAATCGCTTTCAAAGTGCTTGACGATTACACAAAACAGAAAAAACAAGGACTTGACCCTGTATTTAAAGCAAAAAATGTCGGTTTAAATAATACGGATACTTGGAAATAAACTCGTTCAGTTATATATAGAGGAGGCAGTGACTTGTGTAAATCACTGCCTCCTATTTTTAGGACTATCTATTTCTCAATAGATTTGTTTCTTATCCTCTTTTTTTCTTTCCAAGCAAAACAACTACACTCAATGCTCCGATTGCCAAAATTCCCATTGGCATTGCATCAGAAGCATCCCCTGTTTTTGCTGCCGGTTTCTTTTCTGATGTCTGTGGCTTATCAGGTTTTGTTGTTGGCTTCTGTGGTTCTGCTGGCTGCTGTGGCTTTGTTGGCTCCTGTGGATCTGCCGGTTTTTCTTGCAGTGCTTCAATTGCATGATTTAACGCACTCTCTGCTTCATCAAGCTCTTCCTGTGTTGTCGCATTCTCATATGCATCTTTTGCTGCCGCAAGCGCCGCCTCAAATGCTTTTACACTTTCTTCTGTGTATTTGCTTGTATCTATTCCTTCCGCTTTTTCGATCAACGCATTTAATTCTGTTTTGTCTAACTCTACCACATATTCTACTGCACCAATGTCTGTCTTTCCATCAGTAAGTGGCGTGCCAAAGTAATCTTTTCCACCATTATTTTCGATATTCAGACCTGCATCAATTGCCGGTGAGTCTGCCTGAAGTTTGTAACCTTTTACAGAATCAATTCCTTTTCCACCTGTTCCAGGCGCCACAAATTTCGGATCTTCCTGAATCAATGTTGTATCGTTTGACGGAACTTCATCGAAACCTACAAAGATGTTGCTCTCGTAGTCAATTTCCTGTTCGTTAAATCCTTTTCCAGGTGTCATAGTTCCTTTATTTACTACGATATTATTGTAAAACTTCGCATCACTCTTTCCACCTGTATAGCCGTTTTTCAACCATTCTCTGTCAATTCCTTCACCCAGATAAATCGTGTTGTTATAAGCCATACTGCCTTCATGACCTTCTCTCCAGTCAATTACACCGTGTTTTGCACCGTCATTTTGGCTGATGTTATAGCGATAAATTCCATTAAATCCTCTTAAGCTTGCAGTACAGCACCACATAAATACACCACCTGCGTTATCATGAAGATAATTGTACTGTACTAATGTATTTTGGTTCAGTGCATCAATTTCGATTCCCTGTCCATCTCCTGCTCCAAGTAATGCATCTGCCGGAGATGATTCATATACTTCGTTGTATTCAAATACGACATTGTCTGAGTTCCAGTTGAAAAGTCCAACGCCATACCAACAGTTATATACTGCGCGGTATACTGTGTTATGATCTACTGTTACATCTTTACAACCATCTACAATTGTTCCATCACCGTCAATATCATGAATAATATTGTTGCTCAGTGTAAATCTTTCATATGGTTTCCATGCACCTTTTCCTGTATATCCAAATGGTTCATACTTATTCCATTTGTCACCTTCTCTTGTTGTCCAAGGTGAAACAAAGTTGATTCCGGATCTTCCCAGATCATACAGTTCACAGTTTGTAACGCTGATGTCATGCACCGCTGTTGGAACTCTCTTGGATGCATCACTCAGGTTTGTTGTCACTGTCATAATAATTCCACCAGAAGATTTTCCTTCATTGCTGATTGGTCCTCTAAATCCGTGAATTGTCAGATTATCAAGCTTAAAGTAAGAAAGATCCCCAACATCTTCTGCCGAGATATTGATACCTCTGCGGTAAACAGTTGTATTTGTGTTTTGTTCATACGTTGGATCATATAATTCCAAATCTCTTACTTCCCAGTATTCCTGGTTAAAGAATGTAATTACATTGTTGACTCTTGGGTTGAGAACAACTTGATTCGCAATGTTCATATGCGAAATCGTCCAGTCCTCACCTGGCATTAAAATTGGTTTCTTTCCTTCTCCATAACTTGCAATCACAATCGGTGCTCCATCCACACCAGATCCTTGTGGTTTTAATGCACCTGTCCAAGTCTCTCCTGCTTTAAACAGAATCTGGTCTCCCGGCTGGAATTTTTCCTGGTTGACTCTGTCAATTGTCTGCCATGCAGTCTCCGGACTTGTACCGTTGTTGCTGTCCTTTCCGTTTGTAGCGTCCACATAATATTTCACACCGCTTCCAAGTTCTACTTTGAACTCTGCTGTCTTAGCCACATCTTTATATGTTACTTTTACAGTTACATCTTTCGGATCTACAGCCCCTGAGATTTTGTCAAAGGTCATAACAATATTCTTACTGTCCTTATTATAAGTAAACTCTTTAATTACAGCTTTCTCAAATGCTCCATCATTCACTTTATATTCTAATGTAAAGTCATCTTTTACCGGAGCTACTGTAGGTACTTTATCCAAATTCGCTGTGACACTGCCATTTTCAGCAGTAATTTCAGTAAGATTTGCTTCTACCAACTCTTCTCCAGATGCATCCACATCAAAATCTACTACCATAGGCTGTTTGCTTGGTTTATAAGTAGCAGTGACTGTGATTGTCTGTTTCATAGGCTGTTTTGCAATCTCTGCAAAGTTCATTGTCAATGTCTTGCCGTTCACAGTTTCACCTGTAATATCCAGTTTCTTTGCCACTTCAGGTTCTAAAGAGGATGTGTAAGAGAGATCAAAATCAGAACTCTTCATTTCGCCCTGATAGTCTGCATTATATTCTGCTTTCAGCGCCCCATTTTCCACGCTTAAGCTCTTAAGATCACTGGAAATCTGTAATGACCAGTCATCCACATATACATTTCCACTATTACCGCTTTCCACCCAGATTGCAGCTCTTGTATTTTTTCCTGCATCTGATCCGGTTGCTCCTGTATATGTAAATTCAATCTCATATTGTTTGTATTCTGAAGAATCGATTGCAACTTTCTTTTCGCTTCCTCCGTACCATTTCAGGCACAGCCATGTTCTAAGACCGGATGGGTTTGTATTTTTTGCCCATACAGAAAGTTTGTATGTTGCTCCTTTCTGAAGATCCGGCACATCCTGCTCCAATGCATCATTTTGTTTTGCAACAGTTGCTGACCATTCTCCGCTGTGTGCATTCTCTTTTACTTTCTTTACTGTTCCCGGGTTCTGTGTTGAATAAGCGAACCAGTTTCCCACTTTGTTATTCTGATTACCATCAGAATGAGTGCCAAGATCCACACCTTCTTCAAATGTAGGATTTTTCAGCAGATTTTCATTTGTCACTGTAGAAGCCGCCTGTACAATTTCAGGACCAGAAGTTCCCACTGTCTGGAACGTTGTCACCGCCATTGCAATAGACAGACCAACTGCCAGTAAACGTTTTACCATTTTCCCTTTCATAATTTTTTTACTTCCTTTCTTTATTATTTCTTAAAACAGAAACAGTACATCCTCTTTACTGCCCCTGATTTAATTCAAACTCCAGTGGATGCTCTTTCTCAGCCTGTTTCACCAGCTTTTCATAATAAACATCCGATATGTAAATCTTAAGGATCGTGCTTTTGTCCGTCTCAAAATCAGTAGTCTTCATTGCTTTTTTCAAAATCTCTCCACTGATTGGTTCGTCTCTGTCCGATAAGGTGAACTGCTCACCCTCTTCCCCATAATACAAATATTCAAACAATTCACTATCTGTCTTTTCCAATGTGGAAAGTTCATCCCAGATAACTGTTTTCGTCTCTTCACCCAAACGATATATGATCTCATCTACTCTCTCAAATTTATCAGGGTGTGCTTCCCAATATGTTTTTGCTTCTTTCTCCAAGGATTCCTCATGATTTCTCACCATATAATCCACTGTCTGTATTTTCAGATTGCTGAGTGTATATTCAAGATAACTGTCTAATGTATATTCCAATGTACCGTAAACAACTTCTCCTGCACTCTTTTTCGCCTGACGCTGCTGATTTTCTGCTTCCATATCCATCTTCAGAGATTCATAGGAGTACGGTTTGCAAAGATTATATGCTTCCCCCAATGCAAATTGAGCATACACTTCTTTTGCATATTCTTTTGTCTTTTTCTCTAGTTCTTTTTGATCTTGCTCTTTATAGTCTTTTTGCACAACTTCGCTATAAAAGTGATATTCTTCCTCCGACACAACCGTCACCACTTTCGACGAAGAATCCTCTTCCACATTCTTGTTTCTATCATTAAAGATGACGGCAATTGCTATACCTAAAATGACTAATATAACTATCCCCGCCACAAAATATTGTCTCTTTTTCATAATCGTTTCTCCTAATTTAAAATTTTTGTCTCTCTTTTTTATAATTATAACACTTTTTTTCAAATAATACTTATATAAACTGCTCCTGTTTTTCTTATTTTTTGTACAATTCGGAACTCTTCTCAGACTTCGTCTTATGATTTACAAATATATATTTTACTATAAAAAAAGCCAACAGCACCTGCATATCAGGTAGCCATCGGCAATCCATTCTTTTCCTATCATTCAGACTTTCAGGGTATGAAAAAAGCACGAGACGGGATTCGAACCCGCGACCCTCGCCTTGGCAAGGCGATACTCCAC
>MJGMH1__coassemble_1870_pt1 | contig 74549 bp, 57 predicted proteins | sample MJGMH1__metabat2_high_PE_009 | metagenome-assembled genome bin MJGMH1 | reverse complement strand
CACGAAGAAGATAAAACAACCCAATTATTCTGTATCAAGCACTGGCTGCCCCTATAAAAGTTATTTTCATAACTTTTCGGGTTGCCGACTTCAGGGGTACTCCCTATAACCCTATGCTCCTATCTCTTACAGAAATTACGGAGTTGCTACGCAAGAAAAGTATTTGCTTTTCAAAGGTTGAAAATAAAAATTTTCAAGGATTAAAAGTTATTTTTTTTTACTTTCATTCAACCACTTTTGAAATTCTTCCAAGGAAATTTTTCCATTTTTGCAGTCATCTCGCATCTGCCTCGCAGCAAAACTCCATGAGTTAAATTCTTTTTGCGTGATTGATTTGTAACGTTTACGAGAATCCATTCGGGCATATGCAGTTCGATATATTTTGTGTATTTTATCGTCTTGGTGTTTGGTTTTAAATGTTTTGGCTGCGCCAATTTCTTTGCATCGTTTTTTAGAATTCGGAACAATTCGATTACAATATTCACTGTCTGAGCGACCGGTTGGTATGAAAAATTTTCCACAACATTTACAGCGTTTAAACAAAATATTTCTTGAAAGCATGTGCGTGAGCTCGAAGCGAAACATATCCGTAATGGTTTTTAATTCATACATTTCTACAATATCTGGTCGATTTTTTTTGAACACAGAAAGTAAATCTGAGTAGGAAATATCGTTAAACATATCCACGGGTTTTAGGGAAGAATGAAAACCTGTTTCCAAGTAATTAACAGACAATGCATCGTCGGAAGACAATAAATATAATTTTTGAAGTGGTGTGTAATCAGAAAATTTTTTGGATTCTCCGAGTACTAATTCTAAATCTGAATTCAGTTCAGAACGCCGTAGTACAATGGTCTTTAATAAATTTTCCCGTAGTGAATCCGCAGGTGTAATGTTATTGGAAGCTATATTTGTTTGAAACAGATGTGCAAGATACATATCAGCATATAAAAACAAATAAGGACTTTTTTGGGCAAGGGGGATTAATACATTAAAAAATTTAGTTTCCAATTGCTCTTGAGATACGTCACTGCTTTTTAGAGAAACGAAGAGTGAGTCTACTATTTGGAATACTAAATTTTCCTGTTCGCTTTCATTCCAAATAAAATTCATTAATAATTGTCCTAAAGGTCCTTTTACTGTAAAGGAAGGTAAGAAAGATTTTGGTTTAATTTGGATGTGTAATGTTGTATTAGTTATGTATGCATAAGCAGTGGTAGATTCTAAATCCATATTTTCAACTCCTAACGAAAATGGTTAAATTACAAATTTAAAATAACGATTATCAATATATTATTAATGATTTTAGTTGATTTAAACAGATGTGTCAACTATAATCAAGAAAAATAAGACAGATATTATCATATGAAAATGAACACAGGAATAGTTTTAAATAAAGAAAGTGTTAGAGGAAGAAAATGAATTTGGAGGAAATGAAAAGTATTGATATTCGTACAATAGATAAAAATGATTTAGTGGATATAGAGACGGTTAAGATTAATGTGGATGAGAGCAAAGCAGATAAAGTAAAAGAATTTATCAGGCAAGTAAGAAATCCATATTGCTTTAAAGTGGACAATGTGATCGTAAAATGTTCTTATCAAAATGATGGACATACTTTTGACGAACGATTTAAAGAAATGCTTGCCTCTGTGTAAATTAAATATGGAAGTACATAACCAAATATGATAGACTGTAAGTAGGACAAACCAGTGCAACCCTAAAGGGGTATTCCTACTTATGGGACTTCTTGATATAACCATAGGAATAGGAGTGGCACAGATGGAACAATTCAAATCTAAGAAATACCATGCTGCAGTATATCTTCGAATATCAAAAGAAGATATGGATGCAGAAAACGGTAACATATCTCAAAGCAATAGTATTATAAACCAAAAAGAATTGATTATGAACTTTTTGGTATCACAGCCGGAAATTGAAGTTGTATCGGTCAGAGTAGATGATGGATATAGCGGAACAAATTTTGAGCGTCCGGATTTCCAAAAAATGTTAGATGATATAAAAAAAGGGCTTGTGAATTGCGTTGTTGTAAAGGATTTATCGCGATTTGGAAGAAATTATATTGAAGTTGGAAACTATATTGAAAAAATATTTCCAGCGCTAGGTATTCGATTTATTGCAATTAACGACCAGTATGACAGCGATGTTCAAGAGAAAGGTAACGACATTATCATTCCATTTAAAAATTTGATAAATGATGCTTATAGCAGAGATATTTCGGTGAAAATACGCAGTCACTTGGAAGTGAAGCGTAAAAAGGGGGAATTTCTTGGCGCCTTTGCAGTGTATGGTTATCGCAAATCAGAGGAAAATAAAAATCAATTAGTGATAGATGATTATGCCGCAACAGTAGTTCAGGATATTTTTCGCTATAAGTTAAGTGGATATAGTCAACAAAAAATTGCTAATATATTAAACGAAGAAGGAGTACTATCTCCTATGGAATACAAAAAAAGTATCGGGATGAGATATAGTACCTCGTTTAAAACAAAAAAAAAAGCAATATGGAGTTCGGTTGCAATTGGAAGAATTTTAAAGAATGAGGTTTACATAGGAACATTAGTTCAAGGAAAACAGGGAACGGTTAACTATCGAACAAAAGTGAGAAAAAATAAAAAAGAGCAGGAATGGGTTCGGGTAGACAATGCACATGAAGCAATTATTTCAAAAGATGATTTTTGGCAGATTCAAGAAATATTGAAGAGGGATACAAGGACGGCGCCGAAAAAAGAGAAAGTCTATCCGTTGTCAGGGATCCTATTCTGTGGGGATTGTAGGGGTGCACTGATTAGAAAGACAGTACCTTCCGGTAAAAGAAAATATGTTTATTATGTCTGTGCGGAAAATAAAAAAAATGGAATTTGCTCCAGTCACAGCATTCGGGAATCCAAAATAGAAAAAATTGTCTTATGCATGATTCAGCAACACGTACAGCAAATTCTCAATATGGAAAATATTTTTCAATATATGGAAGAAAATCAACAAAAAAATTTTGTGGTTCAAAAGTTGAAAAAAAGAATTGAAAAAAAACAAGAAGAGCTTTTGAAGGCACAAAATTTGAAAGTAAATACATATGAAGATTTAAAAGATGGTGTTATTGACGAAAATGATTTTCAAATGTTAAAAGAAGAGTTTACTCAAAGAATACAAGAGATAGAAAAAGCGATTCAGGCATACGAGACAGAGATATCCTCGGTGATAGAGAAAAAGCAGGAGTGTCAAGGATGGATTGACAAATTTAAGGGATTTCAAAAGATTGAGACCCTGAGTCGAAATATAGTAGTCGTGTTGATTGATAAAATTTTTGTATATGAGGGAGAGAGAGTTGAAGTTGTGTTCAAATTTGATGATGAATATAAATGGGCGGAATCCTTTATTGAACAGCGTGGATTGGAGATTGAGGAACAGGAGGATAAATAGGTGGCGAGAAAGTCAAGAAAGCACAATGCAGAGAAAATAGGTTTCCAAGGGAAAACAAATGAAAAAAAATTATACAAAACAGGAATTTATGCGAGATTATCGAGAGAAGATGGAGAAAGCAATTCTATATCCAATCAATTGGAATTAATGAAAAAATATATTCATGAGCATCCGGATTTGAATATGGTGGGCAGATATATTGATGATGGATATACGGGAACAAAAATGGACAGACCTGAATTTCAAAGAATGATTTCAGATATGCGTGAGGGAAAAATAAACTGCATAGTTGTAAAGGATTTATCTAGATTTGGCCGCAATTTTTTGGAGGTAAGCAATTATTTGGAGAATATATTCCCTTTTTTTCAGGTAAGGTTCATATCTGTTACGGATGGGTACGATAATTTGAATACACAGGAGAAAGGTGCAGATTTAATTATTCCACTGAAAAATCTTATGAATGAATATTATGCAAAAGATATATCAAGTAAACTATGTAGCAGCTTGAAAATGAAACAATGTCAGGGGAAATTTATAGGTTCACAGGCGCCTTATGGATATATCAAAGATCCTTTGGATAAGCATCATTTGATTGTGGATGAAGAAGTAAAAGATGTTATCATTAAGATTTTTAGATGGAAGGAACGAGGAGAGGGAAATTGCAAAATTGCTCGAAGGTTAAATGAGGCACATATTTCATCTCCTATGAAATATCGATATGAAAAGGGAATAGTGGCAAATGAGCGGTTTAAAGATATGTTATGGGGGAGTGATACGATAAGGCATATTTTAGATAATCCGGTTTATGTAGGAGATATGGCACAGGGGACAGAGCGGACTGCTTTGCATAGCGGAAGGAGGACGAAAAAAGTTCCAAGAGAAGAATGGATTATAGTTCCAAATACACATAAGCCAATCATTAGTAGGGAGCAATATACAAACGTAAGAAAACTGGTGGATCAAACGAAAGAATTTTATAAAGACAATAGAAAAGAAGAAAGAGGAAAGAAGGATTGCTTTCAAGGTATAGTTGTTTGCGGCCAGTGCAACCATAGAATGTATTTGAAGAGGACAAGCAGGAAAGTAAAAGATGATTCTACGAAGATTTATGAAAATTATGTTTGTAAGAGATTGGAGTTACCCCATAGAAATTTGGGGAAGAAAAAAAGTATTAATAAGCGGGAATTAGAAAAATTGGTATCCATCACACTCAAAATACATATGGACATATATCTAGATACGGTAAGGGTCTTGCAACTGCTATCTGAAACAGACAGTGTTGCAGCGACAAAGAAAAAAGGTTTGGCAGAGATAAAAAAAGTAAAAAATCAGATAGAAAAAGCTAAAGAGAGGAAGACCTCATTGTATGAGGATTATGTGGATGGAATATTAAACGAACAGGAATATTTGCTTATGCGAAAAAAACGTCAGAATGATATGAAAGAATATACAGAAAAATTGAAAAAACTTTCAGAACGATATAATGAATATCCCGAAGAAGAAAATTCAGCAACGCTTGAGTTAGTTGAGAAGTATCGGGCTTTTGAAAAAATAACTCCAGAAATAGTACAAGCATTTATTAAAAAGATTGTAATTCATAGTAGAGATCAGATACATATCTTTTTTAAATTTGATGATGAATTGGAACGAATGACAAAAGAAATTAAAAAAGGAGCGTGGCAAGTTGAACATGAGACAAGACAGTCAGTGTAATACCATTGCTATGTATATTAGACTTTCAAACGAAGATTCTGATTTGAAAATGGGGGAAAATAAATATGAAAGCAACAGTATTACAAATCAAAGAGCATTAATCAAAGCCTATATAGAAAATCATAGGGAATTTGATGGATGGAAAATAATTGAGAAGTGTGATGATGGATTTTCAGGAGTCACATTTAATTCGCGCCCTGAATTTGTAGAGATGATTGAAATGGCGAAAAGAGGAGAAGTGAATTGTATCATTGTGAAGGATTTCTCAAGGTTAGGCAGAGACTATTTAGAGGTGGGGAAATACATAGAACAGATTTTTCCGTTTTTAGGAGTGCGTTTTATTTCAATTAATGATAGGTATGATAGCGAGAAAACGAATGATACAGGATTGGATATTGTGTTCAAAAACATGATTTATGATTTTTATAGCAGGGACAATTCGGAAAAAGTAAAAAAGGCAAAACGGATTGCGGCGGAAAAAGGGGAATATATTTCCCCTTTTGCTATTTACGGGTATGAGAAATCAAGCATGAACAAAAGAAAATTAGTTGTGAATCCAGAATCGGCAAAAGTTGTAAAAGAAATATTTGCACTCCGCGTTGCAGGAATGGGATGCAGGAAGATTGCAAGGTGTTTGAATGATCAGGGGATACCTTCACCAGCAGTATTCAGTTTGCAGAAAGGGTGTAAAAGAGACTGGAGAAAATTAGAGAAGAGTACTCTTTGGGCCGCTGATACAGTTGCCAATATTATAAGAGACAGAAGATATATAGGCGATATGGTATCATTAAGAACTGAAAATAGGAAAATTCGCGGGAAAGCAATAGAAAGGGAACGAGATGAATGGGTCTGTGTTCCGAATACACATGAAGCTATTGTAAGTAGAGAAGTTTTTGAACAGGCAAATGCAGTCATGGAAGGAAGTAAAAAAGAGAATCTGGCACAACATAATGTGAACATCTATTATTGTGGTCACTGTGGAAGGAAGATGGTGGTAACGTCAGGGAAAGTTTTTTGTAATAGTCGGTATCTAAAAAGTAATTGTGCGTGTTCAAAATTGCTTTTCAAAGAGGAGGAATTAGACAGAATTGTACTAAAAATTGTAAATCAACAAATCAAGCTATTATTAGAAGAGAAAACGTATAGAAGTAGTGGAAGCTGTCAAGACAGGGATGTTACACAAATAAAAAAGGAAATAAGTGAAAAGAAAAAACTTATTGAAAAATATGAAAATGTAAAAATTTCTCTATATGAGAAATATCGAGAAAATCATATGTCCAAAGATGAATTTATGCAAAAGAAAAAAGAGTATGAGGAAGAGATGGATACTCTGAAAGTAAGCATTTCAAAATTGGAGAAGTGTATGGCTAAAAATTTTGAAGAACATAGAGAATGTAGATTAAAAGAATGGGGAGAAATTCAGACTTTAACAAACGCTTTGAAAAAAGCCTTGATAGAAAAGGTTGTTTTACATTCTTTGGAAAAAATTGAAGTAGTGTGGAATTTTGAGGAGAACTTAGAGGAAGTGGATGTCAGTAAATATGGAGATGTTGATATATGCAAAGAAACGTAAATATTATTAAGGATTTAAACGGGAACAATATTGTTCTGATCAACGACATAAGGTTTAAAGGAAAAAGAAAAATTAATTGGAAAGATGTAGAGGTATATTTGCGAAAATATATTGGTGAATTCTATGAAATAGCAGAGACGGGAGAAGTTGTCTACATAGGAAAAGATTTGGCTGATGAATATAGTGGTTCTGAAGATACAGCACGGTTGAGAGGGGCGGTTGCAAAGGCAAAAGCCAATGCTGTTCAAGGAATTCCCGAACTAATCCAAATTGCAGAGAATAGAACGTATAAAGAGAATTTGGCTGGAAAGCACAAAAATGATGCAAAATATGGCTGGTATAGATACGATTCAAGGTTTGCACTTCCGATTTATGATGATTTTGGAGAGTTAGAGAGATTTAACGTATTTCATGCTAGAATGCTGATCCGTCATGATATAGATGGAAAAAGATATTTATATGACATTGTAAACATAAAAAAAGAAACGAGCACCCCGCTTGAGCTATAAGCTGTACGGTCGCAAACCCATTCCTCTTATTTCTTATCATAAAGGAGAGAGGAAGAACTGTCAAGAGGAATTGTATAAGAAATATTTTCCCCCCTTTATTCTTACTTTGTGGTAAGTGCAAGGAGAGGATAAAAAGATGCATCTATGGAGCTACATAAGTGGGAAAGAAACATGCTGCAAGAAAAAGTCTCCCATATTTATGTGGGCTCTAGCATTTCACAATGCTTAGAATGCTTAAAATGAAAACTCTGATAATAACTGATTTGGATTATGGTAAAGATATTTTAAACATAGACAAAGTGAAAGACTCTAAAAGTACAAATGCAACGATAAATCATTGCTACAGATTAGCCAACCCTGATAGAGAAGAAAATTATTCTCCTACCATTAAAGAATTATATGATTTTCAAGCTAAGGAGAAAAATATATTGTGTGATGGATTAGTATATCTTGCTTTTCAGGATGAAAACAGTACTGCACGAACCTTAGAAGAAGCTATGCTGAAAAAATTATTAGAATTTGATGTGTTTCATATGGTAAAGAGAAGTGAGTGGAAAAAAATAAAAAGGGATAAGAAACTTACATTTTCCATACCAAACAATAAAGAAGGTGAAAAGGATAGTGAATATTCTATTCGCAAAATTGTAGAAGCAACATCTAATAATAAAACAGATTTCATGTATTCTGTGATTTTGAGTGGGAATGAAAAGAAAATGCTTCCAGATTACATAGAGAAAGGATTATCATGGCTAGCGAAATAAAAAAGAATAACAAACATTTAATAAACGCTCCAGCGGGAAGCGGAAAAACTACATATATACGCAATCAGCTAAAAAATATTTGTCTTAATAAACCGGGAAAGAGGATTTTATGTATTACATATACTAATAGAGCAGCAGATGAACTTAAGAAAGATTTGGAAAACACCAATATTACAGTAAGTACTATTCATTCCTATATTAATGGTTTGATTAGTCCATTCTATTCTCATAAAGAAGCTTTAGATTTATATTGGGAGATATATGCAGAAAAAATTAATGAGAGAATAGAGAATGCCAAAAATGATGCACATATTAAGAAAAGCAATCAGTACTATATTGAAAAATATGGGGAATTGACTGAGAAAATCGTTCGTGAGAATTTATTGGAGTTATCCTATGGAGAAACACCTTTTACTTCTTTATATACTGGTAAATTATCTCATGATGATTTGCTTATGTTTGCAAATAGGTTGATAAAAAAGTATCCGGTTTTGCTGAAAAAAATTGCAGATAAATATAACTATATTTTTATAGATGAGTACCAGGACACGTCAGCTTATGTGCTTGATATTTTTTATGATGCAGTTAAAAATAGGAAAAATATTCAGATATATTTGTTTGGAGATCGGATGCAACAAATATACCCAAATTATGACGGCTCATTTGAAGGAAAGCTAAAAGAGTTTGATACTTCTAATCGACTTGAAATTAACTTTCGTTCAATAGGGAAAATAGTATCTATTTTGAATAAGATTTACAATGATTCTTCATTCAAACAACAACCCACAGAAAGCAATATTGATGTTGTCCCAGATATAACGCCACAGGTGATTATTTCTTCCAATGTACAGGAGTGTATTTATGAACTGCAAAAGGAGTTGCCTGAAATACTAACATTGTACCTGCTGAACAAAGAAAAATATGAGGAAATTGGAGCAAAAAATCTATATAATGCATATGGAAGCATGGAGGCATATTCGTTTGGAAGAAAGTATTCCCCAACGGATATTTTGTCCGATATGTCAAGTGACAATCCGGATATATTGATGAAGTTCCTATTTCTGTTAAACAGCATAATGAGTTTTTATGCAAATGAAAACTATGGTATGGTCATTTCGCTTTGTAAGAAAGAAAATAAATATTTTGATTCATCACAATTCAAAATAAAAAAGCATACGGATAAGAAAAGAATAAAGAATAAATTTGATAAGATTCAAGCTGTATATGAAAAAGATGGATGCTTAATTCGAGATGTAATAGAAAGCGTGTTTCATAATGGATTTATACTAGAAACAGTAAAAAACGATTTTGAAGAAAGCATAGAATATCAGCGAGTATTAGATATAGAAGTTATAGAAGTTAAGAATTTGACGAGCTATTTAAGTATGCCTCATATTTCAACACAGCATGGTGTAAAAGGCGAAAGTCATCCTTCTGTAATCTTTATGACTTCTGATAATAGTAGTAATCCGAATGTACGAATGTATCCTTTTTTTGAGTTGTGGTCGAAGTTGGATTTTTCTCTTCCTCAATTTGAAAATTTGTTTTATTCATATAGTAGTACAATAGAAAAAGTAGAAGCGGAGCTTGGAATGAAAATCAATGAGCTTACAGCTGAAACACATAATAAAAATGAAAAGAATAAAGCTATCTTGGTTAAATATAGTAATCAAATTTTAGAAACATATCAGGGGAATATACTATTTGATACATTATGTAAAGATGATTTTGTGTCGTATTTAGCAAAGCCGAATGTCGGGAATGCAAGAAAAATTTTCAAAATCACAGAGATTGAGGGAATACTAGCCGCTTACAAATTATTTTATGTAGGTTGCTCACGGGCAAGAAAAAATCTTATTATTGTAGTTGATGAAAATAAAGTTACTGGGTTTAAAGAAACTTTTATCAATAAAATGCAAGAAATCGGTTTTAGTGTACTAGAGTAAATTGTTTTGAAATTTGAAGTTTGCTGGTTCCGTTTAGGGAGTGGTTGTCTAAATTTTGGTAATATGGATGAATTTTTGGAAATGAGTATCTTCATTAAATTATTCAGTGCAATATATGCGAATTAAAGTTATAAAAATTTTTAGTCTTATATTGACAGGGGCAGAGGAGCGAGCAGTAGAAATCGCATATTATATTATTGAGAACCAGGCGACAGTGCGGCAGACCGCAAAAAAATTTGGAGTAAGTAAGAGCACCATACATATGGAAGTAACAATATTGAACGGTTATATGTAGAAGTAAAATAGAACAAAAACAACGTAAACAGTAGATGATTAGCTGAATACGTTGTTTTTTCTTGTGTAAAATAATTTGTGATACAATCCACAACAGAATAAAGTGATTAGAAATTAGGAAATGTGTGTAGTTTCGTTAGTAAGATAGCTAAAAAGTGTGTTCATATCACAATTTAAAATATGGCAACAAGCAAATAGAAAAGAAACAGTTGGGTTTTGTGTTCCTTTTTCGATTCGGTTATAAGAATAGATAGAAATATCTATACCGATAATTTGTAATCTTGCAACCATGTCAATTTGTTTGATGTTCATAGATTTTCTGAGTGATGTAATATTTTTTCCGATGTTAATATCGTTTACTTGTATTACTTTGTCTATGCTTTCATTGTTTTTCATAAAATTGCACCTCTATGCAATATATTATGTATATCACGAAAAAATAATTGCACGAGAACGCAATAATGTGTATAATGAAGTAGTATGAAGATATAAAAAGAGATACGGAGGAAAAGGAATGAAGAAAATAGTTAAAATGTTGTTCATAGTAGGAGCAACGGTTTTATTAGCAGCTTGTGGAAAAGAAGCAAAAAAAGAAAGTGAATTTTGTGGAACTTGGAATTCTGTAAGCGCAGAGGCAGAGGGGTCAGAATTCACAATAGAGGAGTTGGAAGCCACTGGAGATAATACTTTAAGTGATTTCCAAATAATTATAAAAGACGGTGGGAAAGCGTATGTTTACAGTCAAGGGAATGGAGCATTGGTTGATTGGAAAAAAACGGAAAAGGGGATAAAAATCGGGGTTATGGATTGTTCTGTAAATGACGGAATGATTTCTCTTGAAAATAATGGGATAAAAATAAACTTAAAGAAAACATCTGATAGTCAAACAATTCCAAATAATTTAAAGACAAACGAAGATGAAGAAGACACAGGAGATGAAGAAGACGAAATCGAACAAGATGAAACAGAACAAGAAACAAGTGATTCATCAGAGGGTATAAGACCAGAATTTAAAGAAGCTATGGATAGTTATGAGAAGTTTTTTGATGAATATGTAGAATTTATGAAAAAGTACATGGATTCTGATGATGTAGCCGGCATGATGGGAGATTATGCAGATTATTTAGAAAAATATACTGATACAATGGAAAAAATGGACGCTTTGGGCGAGGAAGAAATGTCTAAAGAAGAAGCATTGTACTATGCAGAGGTTACAGCTAGAATTACAAAAAAACTGGCAGATGTAATTTAATACAATGAAAGGAGATACTTCATCAATAAAGACCTATCATGTTCTTAGTTCGGATCAAAAAATAGTAATAATATTTCAAAATTCGGTTTATTGGATTATTCTTTCAGAAAAAAGAGAGCGTATAGAGAAATTTGATAAGAGTATATGAAAAGAGTCTGTTGGTACATTTAAAGAAATTAGAGTTGACCGAGTTAAAAACGAGGGCGGTTTCTTGAATGATACTTCAAGAAGATTGTGTTAGGGATAATGGGAAGTATACAAAAGTTCTCTTGCCAATGAGATGTTTGCTCAATGGCAGGAGAATTTTTGCCTATAGGATATAAGGGAATATACTTTAAAATGTGTCTATTAGCAATCAATCATCGTATGTACTACGTAATTTTTTCATTGAAGTTCTTCCGTGAGGTTTTGTATAATTTCCGTCAATTATTTCAAAAGGAATTTCTTCTCCATTTGAAAGCGTGAGTTTGGGTTTAATTCTCGTATCAAGAAAATCTGAAATACTGGTATTTTCTGCGGCACAACGGTTGTATGTGTAGTCCTCAACCTGTGTTTCAGGATCGGCCCATGCACGAACTTTAATTCCTTCTTTGTCCTCGACTTTTTCCACAAAATTGCGTAATGAAATTTTAGTCATAATTATCCTCCTTTAATTTAATATTGTTAAATCGTTAATAAACGATTATTAAATATATAATAAGCGAATATTAACGGTAAGTCAACAGTAAAATCCAAATTTGTAGTAGACAGTTTTTTGATGTTGTGGTCTGCTTTTCTGCGATGAGATAGAAAATGTAGTGAGGTCAAGGAACAAGGCGAAGCCGATACGCCGTAGGGCAGTCCTTGACGGAACGGACGTAGCCAACCGCACCATGATACAGCAGAGGACTTGAAAGGTCACAAACCTTGCAAGTCCTCTTGTCCGTTATCGGGCGTTCTGTTTTAAGTAGAGGGATTCTTTTATCAGTTCTTTCTCAAACGCCTTGATGTGATAGTCGTGTATGCTGTCGTTGTCGATGTGAAAGCAATCATCAGCCTGTGAGTAAGAAAGCATGGTAACTTTCGGCTCATTGGTCTTTGTGTCAATTCCGTAATAATAAACGGTGGCAGTAATCAGTACCATGTGAATGCTTTCAAAGTCTTTTGTAAAAACAGCGTGCCTGTCTGCATGGAAAAAGTCGGACGGACATTCGTAAAATTCGGAGCAGTCCTCTTTCAAAAATAAGGGGAGCAGGTGCATTGCATTGGAACTTCTGTCTACCAGAACATAGAAACGGGGAATCATTGCGGCACATTGAGGCATCATGGCAATATACATATCATCTAGTTTGTCAAGAAGATACTCCGAGCAGGCATTGTTGTAAAAGACATAAGGAAGTGCCCTTTCTGCTCCTTGTGAGCCGGTCTGCATAGGTACATTCTCTCCGTAAAGCCAACGCAAATCCACGTCTAGGGAATCGGCAATCAATTCTAGTTTATCGGCTTTGGGATTGTACTGCCCCGAAAGATAGGAACTGAACGCTCCTTTACTGATACCTGTATCTTTGACAATATCTATCTGTTTCTTGTTTTTGGCTTTCATGGCAAATTTAATGCGTTCTGCGATTGTATTCATTTTCAAATTCCTTTCTTCTCATATCTTCGTATAACCTGTTATATCTTATCGTCTAAATCCACTATACCATAAGTTCAGAAAAAAGAAAACAAAAAGTTTATAAAAAACTAAACTTTCTATTGCAAAACAGAAAATCCTGTGCTATGATACAACTAAGTTCAGAAATAACTGAACGGATATGACGTCATAACAACATGAAAATAAGAATGACTGTCCTAACGGTTTAACGGGGAGAAAGGAAGATGTATGCAGATTACATTGACAAAAGAACAGGTAAAAGAAGTCTTTGGAGAGCTTCGGTTCATGGGTGCGGATAACTGTTACCGCTATGACAAAGACATTAAGAAGAAAACAGAGGAAGTGGAAGCCCTAAAACTTCATCTCGGAAGCATGAAACTTGGAAACAGCGTGGACATTCGATTGGAAGCAACGGAACTTCCTAAGATTGAGCCTTATGCGGTGGTGGAATTGGACGGAGCGGTTTATGCCCCTTATGTACAGAGGGGAAACTTTCCTGTGTTGGTGGAGAAGATTACCTGTAAAGGGATTCGTGCGGTTGCCAATAAACAGATGTAGGAATGGTCTTGCCCTCGTTCTGACGTACCAAACGGCAGGTTGAGGGCAAGGCAGTAGCCGAAGCTACTGCAAGAAAAGGAGTGTGACTGATTGGAAGAAAGAAACGAAACATTTCTTTCAGAACTCCCCTACACTAACAGGGGAGTAATACGACAGAAAGAAGAATTAAGTGCCTTGATAGATTGGTGTCAGATAACGATTAAGGAAGTTCCGCTGGAAGCAGTGATAGAAGATGTACTGAAAATACCTGTGGAACTTATGACGGTAACAGGCTATGAAAAGGGCATTGCAGGACATGAGGTTGTGGCAATCTTTGATAATATCAAGGTACTAAAACCGACAGGAAATGCGCAGTATCAAGGATTTCAGATTCTGATGAGCGGAAAAGGCTGTCGCAACTATGAGAACTTTTTACAACTGAATGAGGAAACATGGTTCGATTTCCTGAACAGAGTTTGTCAGTACCATGTAAACTTTCCCCGTATAGATTTGGCAATCGACGACAGAAAACCGTATTTAAGTATTCCCGATTTGATTGTACGGACAAAAGAGGGTTTGCTTTCCACAAAGCTACGGGATATAGATTTTCACGATTCGGGAGAACTGAAAGAGGAAGTCTTTCAGAGCAAGGGCGGAAGTCTTTATATCGGCAGTTCAGCGAGCAATTTAAGATTGGTATTTTATGGAAAGGGATATGAGCAGAATAAGAAATATGGAACAGAATTAGATGAGAATTGGAACAGATATGAATTGAGATTTCGACAGGAAATGGCAGTGAGCGTTGTACAGGAATTATTAAAATATAAAGATGTGGCAGGATTGGCAATGGAAGTGTTGAACAGTAAAATACGATTTTTAGAACAGCCGACAGACAGCAGGACAACACGAAAAAGGCTTTACCCAACTTATCGAGCATGGGCAGAACTGATGAAAAGTATAGGAAAAGTAAAGCTGACCATGCAACCGCAGAAGAAAAGTCTGCAAAGGGTGTGGGAATGGTTGGAAAAGAGTGTTGCTCCGTCTTTGAAGTTGTTTTCGGAGATAGGAAAGATAGAGCAGAAAGACTATATCGGCAGTCTGGTAGCAAACGGGGAAATGAATATCACGCAAAGACAGTTGTATGATGATTATATCAAAGCATTAAAGTTAAGAGAAAAAGCATAATCAATCAGATTGGACATATAAATGCAGAAAGACTATTAGGAGTGGAACATTATTGAAAAAAACAAAACTGAATATACGTTTTCACAATCCGAATACGGAAGAAGAAACCATTCAGTACATAGCAAAAATTTTTGTTGAGGTAGGTGTCCAAAGGTTAGAAAGAGAAGTGGAACATATTGTGCAGAATACAGAAATGAAAGTAATAGAAACGATTTAAAGAATAATAGAGCAAATTCATCTTGAGGAACAGAAAATACTATGGTAAAATAAAGAAGTAACAGGGTGACAAAAAGAAAATGGGTAGGTGACGAAGATGAATATAGCCGCTTATTGTAGAGTATCAACAGATAAATCAGACCAGTTAAATAGTTTAGAAACACAAAAGAAGTTTTTTTCAGAGTTTACAGAGCGTAACGGACACAATCTTGTAAGACTGTATGCAGACGAGGGTATTTCGGGAACAAAGATTAAGAATCGAAAAGAATTTCAAAAACTCATGCGTGACGCAAAGCAGGGGTTATTTGAAATGGTTGTGGTAAAAGACATTTCGAGATTTGCCCGCAATACCGTTGATTTCTTACAGAGTATTCGTGCATTGAAAGCACTGGGGATTGAAACAACATTTTTAACAGCAAATATGACGGTATTAGGGAACTCGGAATTTGTTCTGACGATTTTTGGAGCATTGGCACAAGAAGAAAGTGCGAATACCTCAAAGAGAGTAAAGTTCGGTAAAAAACTGAACGCAGAAAGAGGACGAGTTCCTAATATTGTTTATGGGTATGATAAAACGATTGGAGATTACTTCAATCTTGAAATCAATAAGGAAGAAGCAAGAAATGTAAGGCAGATTTATAAGTGGTACACCGAGGAGGGATATGGGGCATCTAAGATTGCGAATATGCTGAATGAACAGGAAATCAAGACAAAGCGCAACTGTGCATGGAGTCAAAATGCTATTTGCAGAATCCTTACAAATGAACTTTATACAGGGAAGATTATCAACGGAAAAGAAGAAGTTGAAGATTTTCTGACAGGAGTAAGGAAAGAAAAGGAAGAAAGTGAATGGCTGATTACTGATAAGCCGGAACTGAAAATTATCGAGCCGGAAGTTTATGAAAAGGCGCAAGATGTTCTAAGGAACAGGAATAAGGCTTTTAAGCTGAACAGAGAAAGACAGAGCAATAAGTATATCTTTAGTACACTGATTAAGTGTAAAGAATGTGGGTGGTCTTTCAGAAGAACGGTTCGGACGTACAAAAATACTTATATTCGTTGGGTGTGTTCAGGGCATAACGGAAAAGGGGCAGATAATTGTCCAAATGCAGTTACAGTAGATGAGGCAGAATTAATACAGGCATTAGACGAATATTTCAAAGAACTTCTGAAAGATAAGAAGAACATCATAAACCGTATCGTAAAAGAGTTTCATCGGGTATATAAGAAAAAAGAAGATAACGAGCAGTACGAAGATGAACTTATGACAGAACTTGCAAAGCTGAAAAGGACAAGAGAAAAATACATGGATATGTATACGGACGATTTGATAAGTCGAGAGGAATTAAACGATAAGATAGGGGGCATGAAAAAGAAGATAGAGAAGCTGGAAAATGAGTTGAAGCTGGTGGAGTATAATTTAAATAAGGGCGACCAATTAGAGGAAATCATGCAGAATACTTTTAAGAATATAGAGGGAATCACATCGGTTGCAGATATGACAAATGAACAACTAAAGCAGATTCTTCAGAAAATCGAGGTGGACAAGGACGGAAACGTGGATATTTACCTTAGAGTATTCGGCGATTTAGGCTTAGATGATAGCGTTCTAATTTGTAACGACAACACACAAAGATGTAACGGAACGGCTTTTGCAGATTAATCCAGGGCTTGCCAATCAGGCACGAAAGATTTTAGATCAAAATAAGTCGGAGAGACATATCAGGGGAGGTATGGCAACAAGAGAAAAGTATTTGCATCAGCATTAGAAGAATACGAATAGTAAGAGGAAATGCGGTTTAGAACACAGGGGGAACAAAAGATGAGGCGTTTTGTATATTTATTTGAATTGGATTCAGTGCGAAATTCGAAGAAAGAGATCCAGAAAGGTCAGCAGGCACTTTTTGAGGAGATTGTCAAAAAGGGGAATACGGTTGTGCTTTCGTTTAACCAATTGACGGACTCAGAAGCTTTTTTGTGTGCGATTAGAGATGAAAAAGCATACGAACAGATGGTGCAGTTGTTTGCGCTTGGGGCAATTAAAATTTCAAGATATGGAGATGTCAGAACTCCGTCGCAATATATACAGAACGCAATTGACAAATGCAACGATTCGAGCAAGGAGGAGTTTTTGTTTTCGGGTCTGCCTGTGCGTTGTGCAGAGAAAGATTTACTTGAGAAGATGAAGCATGCGCTTCAGTATAGTGATACAACTGTTTTGGAAGAATTAACGGAGAATGAAAAAGAGGAAGAGAAGAAGAAAGATCTTGAGTATGTAATTCGATTTGTGCGAATGATTCTGATGATGAGTCTGGAGAAAATTTCAGGGCAGCCGGCAAATACCGGAGAAAAGAGAAATTTTATGCAGTTTTATGAGGAGATTGTGGAGATACTTCGAAAGCCTAAGTCTTTGTTTTCAGGGGAATCTGGCAGGGAATTGGAAGAGGGATTGCCGAAAGCGATAGAGATTCTGGAGCGAACAAAAAAAGAATTATACCGTGAAGATAGAACAAAAAAATTGATGAACAATCGGACGAATTGGATAAAAAAACTTGTATCAGAGGAAAAGGCAGCACTCGATTCACAGCAGCTGCTTGCAAAGGCAGTGGTTGATCTTTGCTATAACTATACAGTAGAAGAAAGTATTTATCAGGTGTCGAAACATTACGAGAAGGAAGGAGACACCTTCCAGAAGGATTTGACCGAAAGACTGATGTTATATTGGAAGGAATGCAAAGAGAGAGGACAACAGTCTGAGGAGATAGAGCTTCCGCCATGGGACACAGCCGTTCGTGTGGTATCGGAGGAGCGAAAGCGTGACAGGGGCTTACAGACCAAAGAGTGCATAGGAAAACGCTACGAAGAAGATTGCGAGAAGGAGAAGAGGAGATGGAACCTGCGGATTGCGTATCAGATGTTTGCAAGACTGCGTACAGCGCTTTTGTACATTGTGATTTTCTGCGGAGTAGATTACTTTATGGGATTTGTGGAAGACCAGGTGATGGGATTGTTTTTTGATGTGACAGGAAATGAGTGGATGCGCATGCTGTGGTCGATGGTTTGCTCTACCATTATGTTCGGAATAGTAGGCTCTGTTGTTGCAAATGTGTTTCAACTGCCGGATATTTTAGAAAGTGTACGAAGTATTGGTGTGGGTATGAAAGACTTGTATCGAATCGGAATGGCAAAGAGTGGTATTTCCTATCAGAATCCAAATAAGGAGAGAAACAATGAAAGAAAAATATAGTGATGGAATAGAATGGAACACATATGAAAAATTGCGGAAGGAACGTCCGGAGTTGTTTGCAGAGTCAACGCAGATTCCGATTGTGACGGATAAAGAGACGGTCGATACATTTGTGCGAGAGACCGGGCAAAAAGTAGGTGTGATGTATAGCAGTGAATACCATTACCTGCTTGTGGATCTGATTCGGAATCCAGATGGAAAGTTATATACATATGAAAGAATACTGCCGGTTGTGCCAAGTGGAGCAGCAGTGGCAGTGACGATTCAAAACGGATTGTTTGTGCTCCTGCGGCAATATCGGCACGCGATTCGAACGAGTCAGTATAGTTTTCCACGTGGATTTGGGGAAAAGGAACTCTCACCGTACGAAAATGTCAAAAAGGAAGTGCACGAAGAAATCGGTGCGACGGTTATCAAATGTGAATATTTGGGAGAGGTTGTCGCAGACAGTGGACTTTTAGCGAATAAAGTGGCGGTATTTGTGTGTCAGGTGGAGGGTGTTCAGAGGCGGTATGCCTACGAAGGAATTGAGGATGTGGTGTTTCTTTCAGCAGAAGAATTACGGAAATGGATTGCGGAGGGAAAGATTACGGATGGTTTTACACTGTCGGCATATAGCTTGTATTGTGCAAAGAATCCAAATGTGTGAACTGTAACTATGTAAAAATTTACTTTTGGAAAATATTGACAAAAAACTTGCAATCTTGTAGAGAATATCATATGATAATAACGATTATATGGATTGTTACTATTAGATTAGGCGAGACCAGGGAAAGAGTTTTAGATAGCTCCTGTAAAGTGGGGACTATTTAGAATGTCCTTGGTCTTTTCTTTTTTAACAGGACAGATTCAGGAAAGGATGAAAGAGGAATGAAAAAGATTGCAAAACAAATGTTGACAGGATTACTGGCGATTGCAATGGTTTTAACAATGGGAACGCCGGCAATTCCAAAGGTTTATGCACAGGACAACACTCAGGTGGAATACGAGATTTATCCGAATCCACATGACATGTCCTACCAAGAGGGAGAATATGTTATTCGCCCGGAAGTGAACGTCGTATTTGAAAAGGAAATCGACGATGCTACGAAAAACAGAATGAATGAAGTTCTGAAAGCGAAAGACAAGAATATCACTGTGACAGCAGAAAAAGCAGAAGGTAAGACAAACATTTTAGTTGGTACTTACAATTCAAATGGATATGTAGACAACTATGTGAAGGAGAACTACAGCGTAGATGCAAGCTTGTTTGAGCATTATGGTTCTTATTTTCTGGCATCCAACAATGATGAGATCGTCATCTTGGGTGTGGATACAGATGCAGCATTCTACGGAATTACATCATTAAAACATATCTTTAATCAGATGGACGGGTCTACAATCCGCAATTTCGAGATGAGAGATTATGCAGATGTAAATATTCGTGGATTTATCGAAGGCTATTATGGAATTCCATGGTCTAATGAAGACCGCATGTCTTTGATGAGATTTGGTGGAGACTTCAAGATGACTTCCTATATCTTTGCGCCGAAGGATGACCCATATCATTCTGCAAAATGGCGTGAGCCATACCCGGCAGATAAATTGGAAGAAATCAAAGAGATGACAGAAGTCGGAAATGCATCAAAATGTCGTTTCGTATGGACAATCCATCCATTTATGAACGGTGGTATCACAGAGGCAACATATGACGCAGATATCCAAAAGATTAAAGATAAATTTAATCAGTTGTACAATGTCGGCGTGCGTCAATTTGGTGTGCTGGGAGATGATGCAGGAAATCTTCCTAGAAAAGTTGTAATTAGAGTTATGAATGACTTGCAGAAATGGGCAGATGAAAAAGGCGATGTATATGATCTGGTATTTTGTCCGCAAGGCTACAACCATTCATGGCAGGGAAATTATTCTGAATTAAATGAATTAGATGAAGGTTTCCCGGAAGATGTTCGTATTTTCTGGACAGGTGAAGCAGTGTGTCAGCCAATCGAGCAAAAGACATTGGATCACTTTAGACGGTATAATTTACCGGAGGGCAAGACAGAACGTCGTGCACCGTTATTCTGGTTAAACTGGCCTGTAAATGATATCAATCATGGACGTATGCTGATGGGAAAAGGTGTGCAGCTTCACACAGATATCAATGTAAATGATATTTACGGAACAGTGACAAACCCAATGCAGGAGTCAGAGGCTTCTAAGGTTGCGATTTTTGCAGTTGCAGATTATGCATGGAATGTAAAAGGATTCGAGGTAGATAAGAGTTGGGAGGACTCTTTCAAATACATTGAAGCAGATGCGACAGAAGAATTACACACACTAGCAAAACATATGTCGAATCCACAGCCAAACGGACACGGTCTGGTGTTGCCGGAATCAGAAGAATTACAGCCGTTGTTGAACGAATTCAAGACAAAACTGGACAACAATGAATCTGTAAAAGAAGTTGGAGTAAGATTGATGCAGGAAATGGATGTCATCATCGACGCTTGTGATGGTTTCCATGCAAAAAGCAAAAACGAAGCACTCAAAGCTGAGTTACGGCCATTTACAAATTCACTGAAAGAATTATGTAAATCAATCCGCTCATTTGTAGAAGCGCAGATTGCAATTGAAAATGATGATATGTATGCAGCGTTTAACAGCTACACAGCAGGAAGCTCAAGCTTTAAGACATCAAAGACATTTACAAAGCCAATGCTCAATGGAAATCCACAGGTAGTATCACCAGGTTCTACACACTTGATTCCATTGGCAGAAAAATTAGAAAAGAAACTATCCGACCCAATCAATGATTATGTATCCGGTGAGGGAGAAAATCCGCTGGTGATCACTGCAGAGTCAAGTTTCACGACATGGCAGGAAGGTAATGTTAACAATATTATCGATGGTGATGAAAAAACACATGCATGGCACAATGGGTATGAAGAAGTTGGACAGTATTATCAGGTAAACTTCAGCAAACCGAGCACAATCTACGGTGTACATATTCTGAATGGTGCGAATAAGGAAGGAAAAGCACAGGATACATTTGGAAAGGCAAAAGTAAAATACAAAGTATCCGGAGAAGACACATGGAAAGACTTAACAGATAAAGAATACGGTCCATATGCAGAGCGTGTAGATGTATCCGGTATCGAGATTGAGAATGTTGTGGCAGTACGTTATGAATGTACACAAAAAGGCTCAGACAATAAATGGCCATCTATGAGAGAATTCAAAGTATCTACAACACCGGAGGCAGGAGTTGAGTTTACAAAAGAAGTCATCCGTACACAGGAAGGCTGGAAGGTCAGTCAAGGTGAAGAGAAAAATTTAATTGATGAGAATAAACAGACTTTTGTTTGGTACAATGTCAGACAAGGCGGAAATCCGGGGGATACGACTATCAAAGGTGATTATGTTGGAGTGAAATTATCACATCCAATCACATTAGGCAAAATTGATATTTTACAGGGTAAAGACGACAGCACAGATGACTATTTTAAAAATGTAAAATTGCAGTACTCTACAAATGGAAAGGATTGGAAAGATGTTCCGGGTTTAGAGCCATTTAAAGAAACAAGACATATTCAAGTAGATCTTTCAGATAAGAACATCGAGGCACAGTATGTGCGTCTGGAAAATCAGGCACAACAAAAGAACTGGATTTCATTCAGAGAATTTGATGTAGATGCAAAAGTATTTTACAATGCGAAAGCATATACAAACGTAGATGCATATAAAGACTTTGGGGCAAATGTATTCGGAGATTTTGCGGAATTAGCTCCACAAAATGGCATTGCGTTGGAGAAAGATCAATATATCGGTCTGAAATTAGACCGTGTACATGAGATTACAACGATTGAGAAGCAGTTAAAAGATGCAGACGGTATTACATTAGAAGTATCGAAAAACGGATACGAATGGACTGAGTATGCAGCTGGAAAGAATGTAGATGCACGTTATGTACGTCTCATCAACAAGACAAATGTGAAGAAAACATTCGATATTCAGAAGCTGTCATTGAAGACATTTGAGATTTATGAAAAATCACTTGTAGCTGATCAGACAACGTTTGCAATCGGTGAGGAGGCAAGCAATCCGGCAACAAACTTGTTTGACGGAGACCGTACGACACAGGTTATCTATCAGGGAAGCCAGAATCAGGGCGCAAAATTTGTCTATGATCTGGGACAGACAATTGACCTGAAGACATTGAAAGTAGTATGTAGAGACAGTGAGATTGATTTCCCACGTCACGCAAAGATTTCGGTATCAACAGATGGTCAAAGCTGGACAGATGTGATGACAATCGGTAATCAGGATAAAGAAAATGAAGGCGAAGCTTCAAACGAAGATAATATCAATGATGTACTTCCGTTACATGAGACTTCTTACAATGCAAAATTGGAAGAAAATATCAACCAGAAAGCTCGTTTTATTAAGTTTGAGATTACAAGAACAAAAGTAGGTTCAGATAAATGGGTGAGATTCCAGGAATTTGAGATCAATGGCGGTGAATATATGCCGACAGTGAACGATCCGACATTTGAAAGTGACTGTCTGGATACAAGAAACGGAAAATATGCATACATGGTAGATGCTGATTTGTCTACGGCATTTGTTCCGGCGAAAGAAACAGGAACATTGAGCTATACAGTTTCCGACAATAACAATGTCAATGTGATTAAGATCATTCAGGGAGCAGACGCAATTTCCAATGCGACTGTAAAAGCCCGCACATTGAAAAATCCGGATAAATGGATTACACTTGGAACGCTTGCGCAGACAGTAAATGAGTTCGTATTAGAAAAAGATGCCGTTCTCTTAGATGTGAAATTAGAGTGGAAAAATGTGACACCATCTATCACAGAATTAGTATTTGCAAAGACAGACTCTGTGAATGTGGACAAAGCAGAACTGAAAAAGCTGTTAGACAACAAAGAAGATACTTCTTCTTGGACAACAGACAGTAAGCAAGCGTATGATGCAGCAATTGCAGCAGGTCAGAAAGTATATGACAGCGAACATGCAAGCAAAGGAAGTGTTGACAGCGCAGTACTTGCAATTAAAAATGCAGTGGCAGACAAAGAGTTGAAAGGCGATAGGTCAAAATTGCAGGCAGCATTGGACAAGGCGCTGAAAGATTCTGAGAACTACACAGCAAGAACATGGCGTGTATACAGCAACGCAGTAAGCTCAATTGAAGCAGCAACGAAAAATGCGGATAATACATCAGTAGCAGAGGTAGAAAAATTACTTGCAGATTTAGAGGCGGCAAAATCAGCGCTTGTATACAATCCGTCTGCAATGGAAGAATGTATGCTCACAGTGCAGGCAGAAAATGACTTTATCAATGCAACAGATAAGTCTATCTATACAGAAGAGTCTTGGAATAATTTTATTGCGGCAAAAGAAGCAGTGGAACAGCTGATTGAAAAGAACAAGACAACACCGGTACATCCATCAGAATTTAAAGATGCATTGAAAGTGTTGAAAGATGCAAAAGAGGGATTGACTTTTGTACCGGTAGCACCTGTATCAAAAGAAGTGTTGGCTGGATTGATTAAAACAGCGGAAGGTTTAGATGCACAGCTTTATACAAAAGACAGCTATCAGGCATTGACAGAAGCACTTAACGCAGCAAAAGCAGAATTTGACAGAACAGACAGTACAGAGGAATCTGTAAAAGCGGCTGTTGATCAATTAGATGCAGCAATCAAAGCGCTTGTGACAAGAGCAGATGCTGAGGAAGTGAAAGCTTATATCAATGGTATTGAGTTGAAAGATGCCTCAAAATACACAGAGGAATCTTACAAGGTATATAAAGATGCATATCAGAAACTTTGTGGAGTATTAGATCGTCTTGACAATGTTTCACAGGAAGAATATCTGAAACTGAGAAATACATTTGAGACAGCCCAAGCAAATCTTGTGGAAAAAGATGCTGCTAAGCCAGAACAACCAAAACCAGATAAACCACAGCAGGATCAGAAACCAGATTCGGATGACAAGCATGAAGTTCACACAGGTGACACAACAGAAAGCAGTCTGCCAATGGCATGGTTGCTTGCAAGTGTTGTCGCAGTGGGCGGAATCTTGATCAGCAAAAAGAAAAGAGTAAAATAGTGGATTCTAATGAGGGAGAGCGGTATGCTCTCCCTTTTCAGATGCTGAAATGTATGTTAGAATAGGGCAAAGCATTGACAGAAGACAGGAGTGTGTAGATATGGACCAAAAGTGGGATATGGAGATTTTGTCAGTTGAAAAGTTTGCGGAAAGATACGAAGAATTGTTTCATAGGAGTTTTGAATCAAGCAAACTACATTATATTCGTTTCTGCAAGGCTGAGAATTGGAATCAGGTAGTAGAAGGAATATTTGCAATTCCGCAAAAAGAAGATTTACGAGGAGAAAAAACAGCATTTGGATACTGTGTATTACCGGATCGATTTATTTTTATCGAGTACGATACAAAGATAGAGCCCATGCTGAAAGAGATGAAGGGCTATCCGAATATAGATGCGGTATCTCCATTACAGTTTCTGTTCAAATTTATGGAACATCTGCTGGAAGATGATATGATTTTTTTGCAAGGATACGAAGATAATCTGGAGGAGCTCGAGGATGAACTGTTAAATAACAATCTGGAAGATTTTAATCGGACGATTCTGGCTATCAGAAAAGAACTTTCTGTGCTGAGTTCTTATTATGAACAATTATCCGATATGGGAGAGACGATAAAGCAGAATGCAGCCGAGCAGGGGGCTGAGAAGGAAGAGTTATTATTTTCTTTGTTATGTGAAAGGGCGGGACGGTTTTATTCGACTGTTCAGGAATTGAAGGAGTACTCCATGCAGCTTCGGGAGATGCATCAGACACAGGTGGATATCAGACAGAATGAGATCATGAAATTTCTCACGATCGTGACAACCATATTTATGCCACTGACACTCATTGCAGGATGGTATGGTATGAATTTTGTACATATGCCGGAGCTTTCATTGCGGTATGGATATGCGATTATTTGCGGCATCTGTCTGCTGATTGTGTTGATTGAGATATGGTTCTTTAAAAAGAAAAAATGGTTTTAGAAAATAAGGAGAAAAAGATGGGAATAGAAATACAATTTTTAGACTGGCTACAGACGTTACATAGTCCAATAGTTGATAAAATGATGCTTGGGATCACGCACCTTGGAGATGCAGGAATTTTTTGGATTGTGTTGGCGGTTGTTCTGCTTTTGATCCCGAAAACGAGAAAGAGCGGATTGATCGTGGCAGCGGCATTATGCATTGATGTCATTGTGTGCAATGGAATTTTAAAAAATCTGTTTGCCAGAACGAGACCGTTTGATGTCAATGAGGCAGTACAGCTTTTGATTACAGCGCCGAAAGATTTTTCGTTTCCGTCAGGACATACGGCTGCATCTTTTGCGGCAGTTGCGGCGCTTTATTTTGCGGGGGAGAAAAAGCTTTGGAAGGTCTCGCTTGTGCTTGCTGTTTTGATTGCATTTTCACGAATGTATCTGTATGTGCACTATCCGACAGATATTTTAGGCGGAGTGCTTGTCGGACTTGGAGCCGGAGCGGCAGGTTATTATCTTGTTATCACATTGCAAGAACGAATTGGAAGGAGGAAGAAAAATGGCGCAGACGAACTGTGAGAGTTGTATGAATTACGAGTATGATGAAGAATATGATTACTATGTCTGTATGAAAAATCTGGATGAAGATGAGATGTATCGGTTTGTTCGGGGAGAATTTTGGGATTGCCCGTACTATCAGTTTGGAGACGAATATCAGATTGTGAGAAAACAGATGTAAAAAGGCTGTGTGCGGTGACACAGCCTGACACATTCTGAGACTTATAATTTATCAATCATTTTTTGAAGACCTTCATAGAATCTGCCAACATGGACGCCGTCGATTATGCGGTGATTGACTTCCACGGACATTCCGAGTGTCTCACGACCGTGTTGGGCGATGATCTTTCCCCAGGTGATTCGTGGAATCATATCATCGATATCCAGATTACGTTCATGGGTACATCCGGTAAGGTCAAGCCACGGAAGACAGGAGATATAGATCAGCTCGTCGCCTTCTTCGGTCTGATCAATAAACGTCGTCTGTGTATGGCTTTTTTCTTTTGCAACACGGCAGAATTCTTCCATGGAATCCTGACAGCGGACAGTGACAATATAGAACTGTTCACTGTCTTTTTTTATGTCTGTAAAGCTTGGAATCCGCTCTTCTAAAAGTGCAACTTTTCCATCATGGATGGTATAGCGGAAATTTTCGACTTGATTTATTGCTTTTGTAACCAGATAGGTCAGTGCATAATAAAAAGAAAGACCGTGGCTTTTGGTGTATTTGTGAAGCTGCGTGACATCCACACGGAAAGTTGTACTGTAAAATGGATGATCCACAGTAGAAAAAAAGTCAAATAATTCTGCTCGTGGCCAAAGTGACTTGTTAATATATTTCATAATAACTCCTCCTGAAAACATTTATTATATTATAAAACAACAAAAAAGAATGTTCAACAAACAAATTTATTGTCAAAGTTGACAATACATAGTGGAGGTAGTATCATCGAAAGAGGAAAGAATAGAGAAAAGAAGCTAAGATAAAGGAGAGGTTATGGTGAAAAAAGGAATCAAACAGTTTCTTGCAGGGATGTGTGCAGTGTTGGTCATGCCGACCGGAACCCTACAAAATGTTCTTGCCAAACAACCGGAACAGGTATTGCCAGTGTCCGAAGAAAAAGCGATGAATCAAGAGTTGAAACTATGGTACAATTCGCCTGCGAACATTAATACGGCAGAATCAAGTAGCGGCGAATGGATGCAACAGTCCCTGCCTTTGGGCAATGGAAATCTGGGGAATTTAATTTTTGGCGGGATTGCAAAGGAAAGGATTCATTTCAATGAAAAGACATTGTGGACAGGTGGACCGTCACCAAGTCGTCCGAATTATCAGTTCGGGAATAAGGCAACAGCGTATACTGATACGGAGATTGAGGAGTATCGAAAGCTTTTAGATGACAAATCTACAAATGTATTCAACGATGACAAAAGTCTTGGCGGTTACGGAATGGGGGCAAAGATTAAGTTCCCGGGAGAGAATAATCTGAACAAAGGAAGTTATCAGGATTTCGGAGATATCTGGCTTGATTTTTCCAAGATGGGAATTAATGATAAGAATGTAAAGGATTATCGGAGAGAGTTGGATATCCAGACCGGAATTGCGGCGACAGAGTTTTCTTACAAAGACGTGACATATAAGCGGGAACATTTTGTGAGTAATCCGGATCAAGTGATGGTGACAGAGCTTTCTGCATCTGAAAAAGGAAAACTTGATTTGGATGTAAAAATGGAGCTTAATAATAATGGTTTAGAAGGGAAGACTACTTTTGATGAAAAGAATCAGACATGTACGATCGAAGGGAAGGTAAAGGACAATGATCTGAAGTTTTGCACAACGATGAAGCTCGTTCTGACAGGTGGAAAACTGAGTGTAGATGAAAAGAATCAAGTCTATCAGATTCAGGATGCAGATCGCGTGATGATCGTGATGGCGGCAGAGACAGATTATAAGAATGATTATCCGACATATCGGGATAAGAACAAAGATTTGAAAAAAGTAGTCGCTGACCGTGTGAACAATGGGACGAAGAAATCCTATGATGAGTTGAAGGAAACACATATCGCAGACCATCAGGGATTATTTGACAGAGTAAGTCTGGATTTGGGCGAGCAGCGGACATCAGTTCCGACAAACCAACTTGTAGATGAATATCGAAAAGGCAACTATTCGCATTATCTGGAAGTGCTTGCATTTCAATATGGACGTTATCTGACAATAGCAGGTTCAAGAGGAACACTTCCAAGTAATTTAGTTGGATTGTGGACAGTTGGTAACTCTGCGTGGACAGGAGACTACCATTTCAATGTGAATGTACAGATGAATTACTGGCCGGTTTATGCAACAAATCTTGCAGAATGTGGGACAACGTTTGTAGATTATATGGACAAGTTAAGAGAGCCGGGACGTCTGACTGCGGAAAGAGTGCACGGAATTGAAGGAGCAGTGAAAAATCATACTGGATTTACCGTACATACAGAGAACAATCCGTTTGGTATGACAGCGCCGACGAATGCACAGGAATATGGCTGGAATCCGACAGGGGCTGCATGGGCAATCCAAAATCTTTGGTGGCATTATGAGTTTACACAGGATGAGGCATATCTGAAGGATACGATTTATCCGATTATGAAAGAGGCAGCTCTGTTTTGGGATTCTTATCTCTGGACATCGAAGTACCAGAAAATTAACGATGAGAACTCGCCATATAACGGCCAGAACAGACTTGTAGTTGCACCAAGTTTTTCAGAGGAGCAGGGACCGACAGCAATTGGTACAACTTATGACCAGTCACTTGTATGGGAATTGTATAATGAATGTATCAAGGCAGGAAAAATTGTCGGAGAAGATGAAGCACTTTTGAAATCATGGGAAGAAAAGATGCAAAAACTGGATCCGATTGAGATTAATGATACAAATGGAATCAAGGAGTGGTATGAGGAGACACGTGTCGGACAGAAGAACGGTCATAATAAATCTTATGCACAAGCAGGAAATCTTGCAGAAATCGAAGTTCCAAACAGCGGATGGAATATCGGACATCCGGGAGAACAAAGACATGCATCTCATTTGGTAGGTCTGTTCCCGGGAACATTGATCAACAAGGAGAATGAAGCGTATATGAATGCGGCAATCCAGTCTTTAACAGAGCGCGGGGAATACTCTACCGGCTGGTCAAAGGCAAATAAGATTAACCTTTGGGCAAGGACAGAGAATGGAGAGAAGGCATATACACTTTTGAATCATCTGATTGGAGGAAATTCTTCTGGTCTTCAGTATAATCTGTTTGATTCGCATGGTTCCGGCGGTGGAGATACTATGTTGAATGGAACTCCGGTATGGCAGATTGACGGTAACTTCGGTCTTACTTCCGGTGTGGCAGAGATGCTTGTGCAGTCACAGTCCGGCTACACACAGTTTCTTCCGGCAATTCCAAGCGCATGGGAGAAAGGTGAGGTACAGGGATTAAAAGCAAGAGGCAACTTCACAATCGGAGAAAAATGGGCAAATGGCATGGCAGAGACATTTACGGTATGCTATGACGGAGACAAAGGAAGCAGTACATTTGTAGGCTCTTATCAAGATATCACTTCTGCAAAAGTATATGCCGATGGAAAAGAAATTGCAGTGACAAAAGAGGAAGAAACAGGCCGTATTTCTTTTGAAGCGAAAGCAGGAAAGACTTATACAATTGACATGTCTGAGACAAATGTGGAGGAATTGAAAGAGCAGGCAACAGCATTTTTAAAACAGCTTCATCCGGATCTGCTCAAGATTAAAGAAGAACTGCAGTCAGCAATTGACCACTCTTCAAAAGAACTGGGAAGTATTCTGACAAAAGCAAAACAGATGGATCAATTATACCGCACATATCTGCAAGAAGCAGAGAACGTATATTATCTGACTGATCAGGAAGGACTTGCCTACAATGAGATTGATACTATTTACAATCAGTTGAGAGAATTGCGCAACACGTTGCTGGAAAACACAGGGGATATGGAATATTATCAGAAGGCAGAAAGCCAGCTTACTGATACCGCAGCACAATTAGAAAAACAGATGGAGAACCGGGTGATTTCATTTAGCAAAGATTCTGGAATCATTGGGGAGGACCGGACACTTACCTTGAGTAAGAGTGAGAACGCTGCAAATTATGAGATCCGCTATACAACAGATGGAAGTGTTCCGAGAAAGACATCAGAAAACTACGAGAAACCACTTCAGTTGAGTGATCAGGAGGACACCGTTGTCAGAGCAGCATTGTTCTATAAAGAGCAGAGAGTCAGCCCAGTATATACGAAGAAATATATGACAGAAGGTATTGCTATAAAAGATGTGACAGTATCACATACAACAGATTGGGGTGCGACTTATACAAAGGAAAAGATGATTGACGGAGACTCATCTACAAGATGGGCATCTAAGAAGGTAGACAACTCTAAACAGATGGAAATTACATTGAAGCTGGCAAAAAAAGAACCGATTAGCCAGATGAAATTCGATTTGTTTGTATCTGATAAAAATGGTATTGGTGCTTTTGAAATTCAAGCACTTGTAGATGGAACCTACCAGACAGCGTACGAAGGTACAAAGATGGGGGATATCAATGACAAGGTAGGCGATGTAGATGGTTCAAGTGGCGGCTATCACGCTTATTATTTGGCTGAATTCCCAGAAGTGACGACTGATTCTGTAAAAGTCATCTTGAAGGCAGGATTTGTAGGAGAACCGTCTCTATATGAGGTGACACCGCTTAATGTTGGCGTGCGGGCAGATGGGGCAGGTGATGCCACAGAATTAGATAGAATGCTTAAATTGGCAGAGGCGGCAGACAGAACCTCTGAATATTATGTGAATGCACAGCAGACATTAAAAGATGCATTTGAAGAAAGCATTTCAGATGGAAAAGAAATGTCGAAAGCGTCACAGGATGTGATAGATTCCAGAACTGAATTTTTATCAAACAGATATGATCGTCTTGGATTTGGAGAGACGGATAAATCGTCGTTGGAAGCACTGATTGCTCGGGCAGAAGAAGCGCTGAAAGGCGAGTATACGAATGAGTCTTTGTACCAGTTAAAGAAAGTGCTTGCAGAAGCAAAAGAAGTTTTGGCTGATGAGAGTGTAAAGCAGCCTACAGTCGATCAGATGACAGAGAAACTGCAAAAGGCATTAGGTAATTTAGAACAGGATGGATTTGAAGAGATACAGGTTCCTGCTAGCGAGTTACAAGGCTCTGGGAAATGGATTCAGGCAGGTAATTTTAAGGCGACAGCAGATGACAATGCAGGAGCATTGACCTATGAATTTAGCGGACACTCTATACAGGTTCCGACTGTAAAAGGAAATGACCACGGAGTCATCCGAGTGACGATTCAGGAGCAATCTGGCAAGCAAGTCTACCGAGAAGAAATTGATACATATGCGGCAGAACGAGCAGAGGGTGTAGAGCTGATGCAGGCAGAATTTTCAGAAGGTACATACACGATTCAGTTTGAACGTGTCGGAAAGAGTTCACAGGCGCCTAATACCAAAGGATGGGTTGAGGTTGGTGCACTGACAATTCGGAAAGAAAAGAAAGAAACTGTAGATAGAAGCAGGCTTGAAGAAGAATTGAAGATTTGCGAAGGTCTGAATGAAAAAGAGTATACAACAGAAAGCTGGACTGCACTTCAAGAAGTTGTAAAAAGTGCAACAGAACTTTTGGCAAAACCAGATGAAGATGCCTGTACATCTGAGATGAACGATAAAGCAGCGGAAGTAGAAGCGGCAAGAGCAAATCTCCAGAAAGTGACGGTAGATATATCGGAACTGATAGAGGTCATTAAGACAGCGAAAGCAATTTCTTCGGAGGGATACACAAAAGAAAGTTTTGAGGCACTGCAGCAGGGTATCAGAGAAGCAGAGGCATTGTTAAATGGCACATATACACAGGATGAGGTAAATGAAAAGACAGCCATTTTGAAACAGCGAATCAGCGGACTGCGTGCGGATAAGACTGCACTTCAAGAAAAGTATGATAAGATTAAAGATATGACACAAGGTCAGGCGACGGATGAGTCATGGAAAGAATTTACAGGACTTAGAGAACAGGCGAAAAATGTATTGGACAATTCAAATGCAACACCGAGAGAGGTATCTGAAATCTTAGAAAAGCTGAACAACTTTGAATTTACATACAAGGATAAAGATAGCGGAGAAGAAGATAAAAAGGATCCGAATCCGGGCGCTTCGGGAGATTCCGAACAACAGGGAACTTCTGATACATCTCACAAAAAGGAGAGTGTAAAAACGGGAGACACTACAGCCGTTGCTGTTCCAATTGCAGGAATTGTGGGAGTGGCAGTATTGTTGTATGTGATGAGAAAAAGACGAAAAAGAGAATCATAATATGTAAAAGCGGCTATGAGGCAAACTCACAGCCGCTTTCATTATACGTTATATCTGGTAACAATACGCACCGTTTTCTTTGACTCCATAAAAATCGGCAAAGGAAAGATGGAAAATATCTTGTTCTTTTCCGGATAAATCAATCTGATTTTTGATTAAATACTGATAAATACCGGAATAGTCAATTTTTCCCTGTAGTAAGATGCTGTCAAGCTTCCCATCTCTGATGATGGCACGTCTGTAATTGTGAGCATCTTCCTCTTCAAGCACGATATCGCCTTCCTCAGCAACACCGCGACCGAGGGAGAGTGTGACAAGTCCGTAGAAGTTCATTGTGTTTTTCATGGCGTAGCGGTCTGTGTATTCCGCCTGTATTCCGCACATATTGAGCGCAGCAACCTGTCCCTGCTTCATTGCATTCGGCCAGATTCCGGAAAGACCGGTTACATCTCCTGCTGCAAAAATATTTGGGCAATTTGTTTCCATGGTGTCAGAAACCTGAATAAAACGGTCTACATGGATTGGAGTATCAAGAGCGCATTCCACGGCAGGGCGCACACCGGCTGCAACGATCACCAGATCACAGTCAATTTTCGTTCCGTCATCAAGGAGAACAAAATCAATTGCGCCGGATTCGTTTATATGTGTCTCTGATGCTTTTTTGCCGAGAAGGAATTTGCAGCCATGTGATTCGAATAAAGTTCTGTACGCATTGCCGGCGGTCTCATTCAACTGAATCGGAAGAATGCGATCTGCCATTTCTACCACGGTGACATCTTTCCCCTGTTCTAAAAATGCATATGCAGCGTCCATGCCGACCAATCCGGAACCAACTACAAGGATGCGATTCGCCTGATCAGCAAGAGGTCGGATTGCCTGTGCATCAGACAGGTGACGAAGGCCAAAGACATTGTTAGCTTCTCGAAACTGTCCGACCGGAGGAATAAAGCTGTTTGCTCCGGTTGCGATCAGCAGACGGTCAAATGAACAGCGTGTGTCATCCTCGAGAATAACTGATTGTTCTGCCACATCGATGGTGCGGACAGATGCACTATTTCTCCACTGAATCCGATAAGTCTCAAAAAAGTCCGGTTCTACAAAGGACAACGTATCCTCATTCCGTTCGTGGCTCAGATAGCGATGGAGCATACAGCGGGAATGTACATGCTCATCCGTTGAAATCATCGTAATATCTGCATCTGGGTCATTTTCACGGATTGTTTTTGCGGCGGTAATACCAGCAGCGCCGACTCCGATAATTACATGAATCATAAAGACACCTCCTCAACATAGATTGCTTTCTTTGGACAGGATTTCACACAGTTTGGTTCTGTGCCGTCCTCCATACAAAAATCACATTTGATGACTTTTGTGTGGGTTGCAGTATCTGCTTTTAAGACACCGTAAGGACAGTTCATGACACACATAAAGCAAGAGCCGCATTTTTTTTCGTCGTAGGAGACAATTCCTGTTTTCGGATCTTTGGAGAGGGCGCCGCTCATGCAGGACATGACACACTCCGGTAGATCACAGTGTCTGCAGAAAATCGGGCGGTAACTGCCGTCCGGCATTTTCTCAATGTGATTTCGAGATTCATTGTGAATATCCGTAAGGTCTAAGTCATAGACGGTTCCAGGGGTATCCCGGTGTGCCTGCATACATGCGACGGTGCAGTTTTTACAGCCGTCACAGAGAGAGGCATTGATCATAATTCTTCTCATAGCAGCACCTCCTATATCTGTAAGCCCTGACGTTTTTCTAAAATGATCTGTTCCAAAATATCGGCAGAGGCTTTTGCGTCATCGTTGATGATCACCTGTCCTCCAGTCAGTTCTTTCATATCCTCTGTCAGAACCTTCACGGCAGTCTTGCTTCCGGTTACAAATGGAGGAAGTCCAAGGTGAAGCGGAAGACCGAGAGCCAATCCGAAACATCCGTCAGCCAGTGCCTGCTCTTCCAGCCATTGAGCGGCAGACAGAACGAGCGGAAGTTGAGGAAGGTCAACACCAAGTTCTGCGGCAATCTCCGTCGCAACAATTTCGAGACGCCCGATTGCAAGGCAAGGACCAAAATTCAAAACAGGCGGAATATTCAGTTTCTGACAGACTGCACGAAGACGAGGTCCGGCTAATTCGGCAGCCTCCGGTGTCATCAGACCACAGTTTTCGATTCCTCCTGAGGAACATCCGGCTGTCAGCACAAGAATGTCACGCGAGATCAATTCTTTTGTAAGTTCCACACTTAAGACATCGTGTCCGCCGGCTGTTAAGTTGGAGCAGCCTACGACACCGGCAATTCCCTTGATTTCACCTGCTGCGAGCAGTTCGATGAGAGGAGTCCATTTCCCGCCGAGGAAGGATTTTAAAGAGCCTTCGCTTACGCCGGTTAACGTATGGTCATTTCCATGATCTTCCATCAGATTGAGCGGAACGCATCCTCGTCTTTCTTTGTAAGCTTCCACAATTTTATCGATGATGAGATCACTTTGTTCTGCGCGATGTTCAAATTCAAATGGCATCAATTCTGCATTTGCTTTTTTCGCCACATCATCCAGACAGATTTGTTTGATCTTCAGCTCGTCACAGATTGGCTCGATACCCGGAAGTGTACAGTTGAATTCGGATAAAACTGCATCAATTGCTCCCGTTGCGAGAATCGCCTCGCTTGTGTAGTTGTTGCCTGCATGTCCGTCGAATACTTCTGTATAATGAGCGCCGCGGAGTTGTAAATCCTGTCCGACACAGGTACATCCAACTAACTTGAATCCTTTTGCACCGGCTGCCAAAGCTTTCTTTTTCACCTCTTCAGAGATGAGTTTTTCCTGTAGATCAACAAAAATCGTGTGTTGATGTCCGGTGATCATGATATTGATGTAATCAGGATCAATGACACGAAGTCCGACCGGAGCAAGGCGAAGTTCTGGCTGCCCAAGAAGGACGTCATTGAGAAGGTTGGTCAGTGTTAGTCCGTATACGCCGGTTGAAATTCCAAGTTTTAGACAGTCAGTCAGCATATCGACAGGATCAGAGTTTAAGTTTGTGGAACATTTAACCACGCCTTTGAATACCTCTGCCTTTGCGCCGCCCGGCATGATACCAAGCTCTTTCCAGCGCTTGATGCGTGGAGCATATGCAATCTTTTCAATCAACTCAGCGGATACATATTCTGGTTTGTATAAGTCCGCAAGAACAGCATCGGCAACTTTTTCGGCTTTTACATAGATATCATCATCTGTAATACCGAATAATTCAGCAAGATGATCCAATGATTCCAATCCTTTTAATTCACCACGGATCTGAGCAGTTTTTTTCAAATTCAATGCAGTATTTTCTACAACATGTATATAACATCCACTGCCAGAAGCGACTGCTCTTAAAAAGTTTCTTGTGACAATTGTGTCTGCGTTGGCACCACAGATTCCTCTTGGAGATTCCGGTGTAATACGGCAAGGTCCGTTGGAGCAGAGACGGCAACAGACACCTTGAAGACCGAAGCCGCATTTGGTGCTCTGTCCGTCTACGCGGTGATGAGAAGTCTCTATTGGAAGAGAGCGGATAAATCCTTCTAAAGGTTTATCTGCACTGCTGCAAGTTGTACATCCATAACATTGATTCATTGTAAAATCCTCCTTTTTAAAACTTGACTAAAATAGTAAAGATTAAAACCGAAAAATATGCCTGGCACATTTTTCGAGTATACAAATTATCCGAAAAATAATTCGGATAAAGATTTCTGACGCATCTCCTGCAAAAGCATGGATTGCAGGCGGCAGAATTCCCGATGTACCAGACATGGTTTTTGCTGACTGTTCATAGAACAGTGGTAGCCTTTCTTCATACACTCCAAAAGCAGAATATCAGGATCTACGGAAGCACAGATGTCATAGAGAGAAATCTCAGACAATGCTCGGTTTAGGCAATATCCGCCATTTGTGCCGCGACAGCTTTTTAAAATCCCCTGTTTTTCCAGCTTTCTTGTAATCTTGTATGTCATTGCAGAAGGAAGCTGTTCTGCTGCACAGATATTTGAGACGCTGACAAGCTCTCCGCTTGAGAGTGCACGTATAATTCGAATTGCGTAATCGCATTCTTTCGTAAACAGCATAAAATCATACCTCTTGAGTAATTTAGTTTTTTCTTGTTCGGGTTGTATTTACTATATAATACTGGATTAAAATGGTCAAGTATATGAGGGTTACTTGTAAAAAATCGGAAATATATACAAAAAAAGGAATTGTTTGTCTATGTTTTAACAAATAAAACTATGCAATATAGACAAAACAAAGCATTGCGTATTATAAGAATCTTCGAAGAGGAATGGTTATCACACGCAGTACGGCATAGAAGACCTGTTTCCCGAAACTTAAATCTTTGGAGTGATAGTTTTCACCGTAATCATATTCTCCGTCACTTCCCATTGTTTTGCTGTATGTTTTGTCACGTTTTATCTCATCTTTGATGATGGAATTTAATTCTGGGCAGTCTACTGCAAGCATCAGTTCGGTGTCTTGATAAGTGCTTCGCATATCCATATTATAAGACCCTACAATGCTCATGCGGTCATCAATCAAAACGGCTTTTGTGTGACAGGAATGTTCTCCCATAAATTCATAGACACGGGCGCCTGTCTCCCAGATGTTCTTTTTCTGGTTTAGATAATCTGTGCATCCCCAAGGATTTGCACCGCTTGCCACATCATTTGTGATGATTTCCACCGGAATCTTCTTTTCGTGAAGTGCTGTCAAATCCTGATACATCTCTTTTCCGCAAATAATATAAGGGGTGTAGATATGCACCTGTTCGCCTTGCATCATGAGCTGATGGAGAGAATACCACATCCAAGGTTCTTTGTTCGCGGACTCGATCGGATTGGAGAGCAAAGAGACTTTATTTGTCTGCAGTGTAAGTGTTTCATAGTCCCATGTACTGTAAGCATCCGGATATTTTTCTTTCAGAGAAGCGTATCGATTTTCTAGTTTTGTTTTGCAGTCTTGAATCTTTTTGGTCATTTTTTTGCACCTATATTCTTTGCTGTCAGAAAGAGACCAGACAGATTCAAAATAGTCAGTGAGCTGGAGGATGGAAGAAGAGTCGTTTTCAGCCGTCTCATAGACAAATAATTCACGATCAATATTCTTGGACTTGGAGTAGTCGCCGAGAAATAAATTTGTCGTATTTCTTCCGCCGAGCAGATACATTTTCCGGTCGACAATGACGTATTTGTCATGCATCCTTGCCTGTAGGTTCCAAGGTTTTAAAAGATTTATAGGATTGTAAATACGAATGGATACATTTTCGTGCGAGGCAAGTGCCTGAAACCAGGGATTTCGTTTTACATCTAAAAATCCGCTGATCCCGTCAACGAGAATGCGAACTGAGACGCCACGGTCAGCAGCGTGCAGCAGAGATGCCATCATATCCTGCCCAGATTTGTCCGCATTAAAATCAAAAGTAGAAAGGATAATTTCGTCTTTTGCTTCATCAAGCATATGTAACCGATACAATAAGGCATCTGTGTTGTCATTGATATATGCAACCCGTTCCGTACTGGCAGTATCACTGTAAAATGACCGTCTTGCGAACTCGTTCTGATAAGATGCAGAGACCTTCTTGTGCTGAATATATGGGATGGCAAGCAGTGCAATATAAATTAGTAAAAAGAGAAGTAAAATCTTTCCGATTGGTAAGTTTCTGAGTGAAAATAAGTGTTTCTTTTCCATAATAAAAATCCCTCCTGTATGCTAGTATAAATCGAAATATGCCTTTTGTGTTGGATTTGAAATATTAAATTTTTAGAAAGCGAGCTAATGTTTATAGGGCAGAGTGGGAACAGGGAAAAAAAATAAATTGACATTTACGGATGAAGCACTTATAATACAAACATATTGGGTGTGTAACTGTACGGCAGGCATTAACCTTACATGAACGTTATTTTGGATGTTTTTGTAGGTTAATGCTTTTTTATTGTATAAATATATCTAAAACTCCAAAGTATCTTCATAAGAGCCAAACAAGTCAACAAGAAAGGGGAAAAGAAAGGTGAAAGACAAGATTTTTGGTGTTTTACAGAGAATCGGAAGATCTTTTATGCTTCCGATCGCAATTCTTCCAGTGGCAGGTCTGCTGCTTGGAATTGGAAGTTCGTTTACAAATGAGACAACGATTGCCACATACGGACTTCAGAAAATATTAGGAGATGGAACGGTGCTCCATGCACTGCTTACGATCATGAATAAGGTCGGAAGTGCGGTGTTTGATAATTTGCCGTTGATTTTTGCGGTTGGTGTTGCAATTGGGATGGCAAAAAAAGAAAAAGAGGTTGCGGCATTATCTGCATTGATTGCATATTTTGTCATGAATGTAGCAATCAATGGTATGCTGGTAGTAACAGGGGAAATTACAGCGGATGGGCAGATAGCCAAAGATGTGCTGGAAGGAACGATTGCATCTGTATGTGGAATCCAGTCTCTTCAGATGGGGGTATTTGGAGGTATCATTGTCGGACTTGGTGTTGCGGCGCTCCATAACCGTTTCCACAAAATTGTACTTCCGAATGCATTGTCATTTTTTGGAGGTTCCAGATTCGTTCCGATTATCTCTACAATTGTGTATATGTTTGTGGGAATTGGCATGTATTTTGTGTGGCCGCCGGTTCAGAACGGCATCTATGCGCTTGGAGGATTAGTTACCGGAAGCGGATATGCAGGAACTTTGATTTTTGGTATTATTAAGCGTGCCTTGATTCCGTTCGGACTGCATCATGTATTTTACATGCCGTTTTGGCAGACAGGTGTCGGCGGAAGTATGGAAGTGGCTGGACAGGTTGTGCAGGGAGGTCAGAATATCTTCTTTGCCCAATTGGCGGATTCGGCGAATATCGCACACTTCAGTGCAGATGCTACCAGATATTTTTCCGGTGAATTTATTTTTATGATCTTTGGACTTCCGGGTGCAGCACTTGCGATGTACCGCTGTGCAAAACCGGAAAAAAGAAAAGCAGCAGGTGGATTACTGCTTTCAGCAGCTTTGACATGTATGCTGACCGGTATTACAGAGCCATTGGAATTTTCATTCTTATTCGTGGCGCCGGCATTGTTTGTCGTTCAGGTAATCTTAGCAGGTTCTGCGTACATGGTGGCGCATATTCTGAATATCGCGGTAGGACTTACATTTTCAGGAGGATTCCTTGATTTCTTCCTGTTTGGAATTTTACAGGGAAATGAAAAGACAAGCTGGATGAGAGTCATTCCGGTTGGAATTATTTACTTTATTTTATACTATGCGATTTTCACATTTATGATCAAGAAGTTCAACTTTAAGACACCAGGACGTGAGGATGATGATTCAGAGACAAAACTGTACACAAAAGCAGATGTAAATGCAAGAAAAAAAGGAAACCAAGTGACAGGGAATCAGGCGCAGGCAGATCCAGTGAGCGCATTGATTACCAAAGGACTTGGTGGAAAGGCAAATATCAGAGATGTGGACTGCTGTGCAACAAGACTTCGTATTACAGTTAAGGACGCAGGAAAAGTAAATGAGGATGTTTTAAAGCAGAGTGGTTCCAGAGGAATCGTAAAAAAAGGTCAGGGAGTGCAGATTATCTATGGACCACAGGTAACCGTGATCAAGGCGAATCTGGAAGACTATTTGGAAACAGCAGAGGATAGTTTTGAACAGACAGAAGAGGTGATTGAGAGTCCTTCTTCAGAGGAGAACGCTGTGACAGAGAAAACAGTCAAAGACGAAGGAAAAGTGACAGAGACAATCATCATATCAAGTCCGATTACTGGGAAAGCGATCGAAGTAGCAAAGATACCGGATGAAGGATTTGCAGGAAAGATGATGGGAGACGGTGCAGGTGTGACACCAACAGAGGCAGAAATCGTGGCACCGGAAGATGGTGTGGTTGCATTTGTATTTGAAACAAAACATGCACTTGGATTCCAGACGGACTCAGGTCTTGAGATGCTTTTGCATATCGGAATCGACACAGTTGCACTGAATGGACAGGGATTTGAAGTGTTTGTAGAAAATGGTCAGAGTGTGAAAAAGGGAGAACTGTTGATGAAAATAGATATCTCATATCTGACAGAACATGCGCCGTCTCTGTGCTCACCGGTTCTTTGTACAGATTTGAAAGAAAACCAAAAAGTGAGACTGCTTGCTAAAGGCGAGGTGAAAGCAGGGGAACCATTGTTTGCAGTGGATTGTTACGAGAAATAAAAAGTTTGGAGCGGACCGGAAAGGTCCGCTTTACTTTTTTCATGGATTTTGTTACCCTAGTATCAGAAGAAAAAATCTGGGGGAATATCATGTACAGGGTGAGCAAAGTCTTAAATAATAATGGTGTGATAGCAATTAATATGGAAGAAAATATAGAATATGTACTGTTGGGAAAAGGGATTGGCTTTGGAAAGAAGATCAGTGAGAGGTTCGAAGCGCCGGAAGGATGTGCGAGATATTCTCTGCGGGAGAATACGGAGCGGGGCAGCGCGAAGGAATTGGCAAAAAGTATCGTTCCGGAATATTTGGAAATTGCCAATGCGATTCTTGTAGAAGCAGAAGAAAAGTTCGGACGTATCGACAGAAGAATTCTGTTCCCATTGGCAGATCACATTTCTTTTGCGGTAGAGCGAATCAGACATGGAGAGCAGATCAGCAATCCGTTGACAGAAGATATCCGGGCGCTGTTTGGCAGCGAATATCAGGTTGCATCCAAGTTAAAAGAGATTCTGAAAGAACGGGTTTCCGTGGAGGTTGATGCACATGAGATTGGCTACGTAGCACTCCATATCCATTCTGCGATTGAAGATGAGAATGTGTCGATGGCAATGCAGATGGCAAGGGCAGTTCGAGAATGTGTGAAAATATTGGAGCAGGAGACCGGAAAGAATATTGATGTGAGCTCGCTTTCCTATAATAGGTTGATGAACCATGTAAAATACATGCTCATACGGGCAATCAAGAAAGAGAGCATCAAATTGGATATGAATGATTATATGCAAGAGAATCATCCGGAAGCATTTCGTCTGGGCACATTAGTCTGTCAGGATATTGAAAAAGAGTGTGCGATTCGATTGGAGAAGATGGAAGTGGGATATCTTGCGATGCATATCGAGCGAGTATACTCTGGCATATCTGAGTAAGATGTGAAGAAAGGAAGGTGGATTTTATGCGTATTTTAATCGCAGAAGATGAGAGAGATCTGAATCAAATTATCACAGAACGTCTGAAAAAAGAGCACTACAGTGTAGATTCGTGCTTTGACGGAGAGGAGGCGCTCGACTATCTTGCCGCAGTGCCTTATGATGTAGTGATATTGGATATTATGATGCCAAAGTTAGACGGACTGTCAGTCCTAAGAAAGATGCGAAACAGAAATGAAAATACACCGGTTTTGCTTTTGACGGCGAAAGACAGTGTGGAAGATCGGGTAAAAGGGTTAGATGCAGGAGCGAACGATTACCTTGTGAAACCCTTTGCGTTTGAAGAATTATTGGCAAGAGTCCGCGTCCTGGTGAGAAAAACCGCTGCTGTGCAGAAGACCTGCTATGAAGTCGGCGGTCTGGAAGTACATGTGGATACGCATCAGGTACTGCGAAACGGAAAAGAGGTTGCACTTTCCAGTAAGGAATTTGCATTGCTTAGATATATGGTACAGAATGAAGGGATCGTGCTTTCCAGAGAAAAATTGGAGCAACACCTTTGGAATTATGATTATATGGGAAGCTCTAACGTGGTGGATGTATATATCCGGTATCTGCGCAAGAAGATTGACGAAGGATTTGAACCGAAACTGATCCATACCGTTAGGGGAGCAGGATATGTATTGAGGGTGAGTGGATGAAAAAATTATCATTAAAAGTAAAATTAACACTTTTGTATACCGCTTGTATGGTTTTTATAATTGGAGTTATCTTTGCAATTTTGTTTTCAATCAGTAATCGGGAGGTGCTGGCATCCACACAGATGAAACTGAAAACCCGGGTTCAGGAGGGTATGGATGAGGTTGAGTGGGATGATAAAGAATTGGAGATTGATTCAGATTTTTATCAGGTGGAAGACAATGTATATCTGGCAATGTATGATCAAAACTCTAATTTCCTGTATGGAAAACTGCCATCTGGATTTACGCAGCCAATGGAGTTTTTAAACGATGAGGTTCGAAGAATAAAAGAAGATCAGAAAGAGTGGTATGTATATGACCTGCAACTTCAGTTCAGAGGAAACAGTGTCTATATTCGTGGAATCACCTCAGTTACTGATGCGGAAGAAAGTTTTTTGATAACGATCCGCATTGCGTTGATATTGCTTCCGTTGACGGTTCTAATAGTCGGAATCTTAGTGTATCGAATGGCGAGAAGAACATTGCTTCCAGTAAAAACAATCACAGAGACAGTGCAGGAGATTCGCCAAGATACGGATTTGTCAAAAAGGGTTGGACTATATAAAGGAAATGGGGAAAAGAATCGGGACGAAATCGTATATTTGGCGCAGACATTTGATGAGATGTTGGAAGAATTGGAAAAAGTATTTCAAAGGGAAAAACAATTTACATCTGATGTGTCGCATGAATTGCGCACGCCTGTAAGCGTAATTTTGGCACAGTGTGAAGAATGTCTGTCAGATGAGAGCTTTAATGAACAGCAGCATAAGCAGGTGGAGTTGATACAGAAAAAAGCGCGGACAGTAGCGGAGTTGATATCCCATTTGTTGATGCTTTCAAGGGCGGATCAGGGGAAAGTGGAACTACATCCAGAGCATGTGAATGTAAGTGAGCTTTTGGAGATGATTGTGGAAGAGCAGCAGATACTTGCTAAAGAACGAGATATGACGATCCAGGCTAGGATTGAACCTGAGCTATATGCAGAATTAGATGAGACACTTTATATCCGAATGATGGATAATCTGTTTTCGAATGCAATTGCATACGGAAGAGAAGGTGGAATCATAGAGGTAACTCTGAAAAAAGAAAAACAGGGGTTGTGCGGCAGGGTGACAGATGATGGTATCGGAATTTCCGGGGAACATCTCGCGCATATTTGGGAGCGGTTTTACCGCATAGATGTGTCGCGCACAGGAGGGAATCATTCTGGGCTTGGACTGTCTATGGTAAAATGGATTGTGGAAATACACGGTGGAAAAATAGAAGTGGAGAGTACGCCGGGAGAGGGAAGCACATTTACCTATGTATTTCCGCAAAATTAAAAAAATTAAAAAATCTTATAGTTTTTAATCTTTCTTTAATCTTCAGTGGGTATACTAACCACATAAAAACAAAAAAGAAGGAGATATAAATTATGAAGAAAAGATATATTGGAATGATAGCAGGTGGAGCAGCGGTAGCAGTTGTGTTGATTGGAGGCGTATCAGCATATGCAGTATGGAATCAGAGAGATATCGGAGAAGAGCAGGCAAAACAAATTGCATACGAAGATGCAGGGATTTCGGAAAAAGATGTGGATAGAGTACACATTTTAAAAGACCGAGATGACGGAAGATACGTATATGAAATTGGATTTGTAGAAAGTGCATATCAGCACGATTATGAAATTGCAGCTTCAAATGGAAAAATTTTGAGCAAAGAAGTAGAACAGGTAGAATCCGTTCAAAACGGAACAGGGAATTTACAACAAGGACAGCAAGGGACACAGGAACAAGCAAACATGAATGATCAGCAAGCAGCTCAAACAAATACAAATGGTCAGCAGACGGTTCAAATAAGTATAGAATCGGCAACTCAAATGGTGCTTGATAAAGTTCCGGGAGCGACGAGTGATCAGCTTAGAATTAACTTAGATTATGATGACGGCATCAGCAAATATGAAGGAGAATTACGTTATGAAGGCTTTGAATATGATTTTGAAATAGATGCCAATTCTGGAACATTTTTAGAGTGGACAGAAGAAAAACAAGATTTGTGGGACTAATAAATTAAGAAAGTTTTTTGCAGTGAAGTTGTTTTTTGAAATGGAGATCAGGATTGCTTATACTAAAAGAAAAATGTATGTGGGAGTGGAACTGTTATGACAAAAATATTTGCACATAGAGGGGCGAGTGGCTACGCACCAGAAAACACGCTGGAAGCATTTGCCCTTGCAATGGACATAGGCGCAGATGGAATCGAGTTGGATGTACAGATGACAAAAGATGGTGAAGTTGTCGTAATCCATGATGAGACGATTAACCGTGTGAGTGACGGCAAGGGAAGGGTTAAAGATTATACGCTGGTGCAGTTGCGAGAGTTTTCATTTGATAATCATATGGAAGGCTATGGGCATGTTTCCATTCCTACCCTAAAAGAGGTATTGGAGTTGGTGAGACCAAGTAAGATGGACGTCAATATTGAATTGAAAACGGGAATTTACTGGTATCCGACTTTGGAAGAAAAGGTGATGGAAATTGTAAAAAACTGTGGGATGGAGGAACGGGTGATCTATTCGTCATTTAATCATTACAGTGTACAGAAAATTCGAGAGCTGGATTCGAAGGCAGAGACTGCCTACTTGTACAGTGATGTGATATTAGATGTGGAAAACTATGCAAAAAGAACCGGTGTCTGTGGATTACATCCAGCTGTGTATCATCTCAAAATGGCTGGTTTTATGAAAAAATATAAGGAGAGTAGTTGTAAAGTGCGAGTGTGGACCGTAGATGATATACAGGATATGCATTTGTTTATTCGGCATGAATTGGAGGCAGTGATCACGAATTATCCAGATAAAGCACTAGAAATTCGCAGAAAATATGAATAACATTTTTTGCATTAAAATAAGAAAAGAGGAGGAAAAGGTGGAAGAATTTAAAAAAGTTTTTAGAAATTGAAAAAATTACTAGCAGTATGAGGAAGAGTCGTATACAATAAAAATGAAAAAAAGAGTGGAAATGTATGCGGTTGCTTTTGAATCATACAAAAGCATGAAAAGGGAATCCGGTGAAAAACCGGAGCAGTCACCTCTACTGTAACGCGGACGATGAGACAATAGACCATTGACAGAATAATGTTGAGAAGGTGTTTTCAAAGAAAGATGCGAAGCCAGGAGACCTGCCGTATATAGGAAAGAATGTTTTTAGGTTGGAAAGAATGTTTCTTTTGGTGATTGCATAGGCATAATTATGTGCAGATTTGGAATCACTGTATGTGAGTAAAAAAGCAGTCTTTCAGAACAGAAAGGCTGCTTTTATGTACAAAGAAGGGACGAGACAAAAAGAAAAGGAGGGCAGAAAGAAGAAAACATTCATCTGAAAAAAAGAGATAGGAGAATGGAAAATGATAAGAAACAGAAAAAAATGGCACAATAAAGTCGTGAGCATTATGCTTGCGATGCTGATGGTTGTCTCTGTAGTTGTTCAATATCCGTTGAACAGTATTGCAGAGAATGTGCAGACAGGCAGTGAAGAATATTTAGGTGTTCAGACAGACGCAAAGGTCTATGATGATTTCGAGAATGACATCTGGCTGCAATATCAGCAAAAAGAAATGCAGGTTGGGGATACCACAAATTTACGTCCTTGGAGAGTAGAACAGATTATCTCCAATGCAGTTGCAAATGACGTTCAGCGACCGGTATTTCATTTTGAGATCATCAAAGGCGACAGCATTTCGCTGGATACAGAAAGTTCCACTGAAAAAGCAGTTGTGACAGCGAAAAAAGCAGGGACGTCAGTAGTGAAGGTAACCTATGATGCAGTCGAATATGGTGGAAAAACATGGGGAGCAATCTCGCCTGTGAATACAGCATATGCGGTATTTACAGTGGGAGAGACCGGGACAGCTACGATTAACTGCAGTGAAAAGCTGCAGAATTGGCGTCATTATGATACCATTTATTATAATGAAGGCGATACGGCCCCGTTTACTTTTGAGGCATCGGCAGACGGCGCTGAATCTTTAAAAGTGACATTGAATGGTTTGGAAATCCAAGGAGATGGAAATACATATACTGCAAACTTAGAAAACCGAAGTAATATCATCGGGATTGAAGCGACAGATGCGGATGGTAATGTAAAATCGCTGTATCGTGTCGTTGATGCAAGATTTATTGAGATCAATGTAGAGAATAAGACGAATCCAGATGCGGCATTGGAGCCTGGTGACACAGCAAATATCAGTTTCCGCGGTGTGACAATGCCAGTGTATAAGCTGGCTACGATTTATAATCCGGTCTGGACATCGAACAGTGCATGGGGAAAATCCGATGCAACATACCTTTCTTACAGCAATGAGACATTAGGCGAGTTTAAAGGCCAGTGTCAACAGTGGGATCTTGCGACAAACAATGATTTTGATGTAACCTTCAAGGAAGCAGGAGAGTATACATTCACAAGTCAAAACGGAATTTTTTCTGAATGGTGGGGAAGCCCTCTCGGCGCAGATATTACCGCAAATGGTTCTGGAGAACCGAATTTAAACGCACCTGTATTGAAAGATTGGTTTTCGACACTGCCAAGCTTTACTGTGTCGGTCACAAAGGATGTTCCGGTTGAAAACATTACGTTAGATCAGGAAGCATTAGAGCTGCAGGTTGGAGACGTATCATCTCTGCAGGCTACTGTGACACCGGCGGATGCAACAAATCAGACAGTAGAGTGGAGCAGTGATCATACAGATGTTGTCACAGTAGATCAAGATGGCGTGCTAAATGCAGTGAGCGCAGGAAAAGCTGTTATCACAGCAAAAGCGGGCGAAAAGACAGCAACTTGTGAAGTGACAGTGAAAGAAAAGAGTGAACAGCCGGAAAAAACACCGGTTGGAACAGTGACAGTAAGCATTCAGGATATGATTCCGACACCAGATGGGGAAGACTGGCCGGAAGCCAAAGGTGTGATTTTGAAAAATACAAATGTGTCTATCTATGAAGAGGATTCGATGATGGATGCGATCGTGCGTGCGTGCGAAGAAAATGAAATCAAGATTTCTTTGAATGCGTCAAAGACATACATTACAGCTGTGGATGGCCTGAAGCAGTTTGACCGCGGAGCGGCAAGCGGTTGGATGGGAACTTTAAACGGCTGGTTTACAGACAAAGGATTTGCATCATTTACAGTGGCAGACGGGACATTTGCAGATGGAGATGTCATTACGTTGGAATATACAACGAATTATGGAAGTGATTTAACAGATACAACAGATGTAACAGGGGAACTAAAATCACTTGGAAATAACGCAGGGGATTTATCGCCGGAATATAAGCGGGATGTATACAAATATACTTTGACAGTTCCGAAGGATACAACAGAGGTTTCGTTCCGACCGGAGAGCTTTAACAGATATAATAACGCTGCGATTCGTGTGGGGGACAAATCATACCGCTATGGAGACGCCATTCCGGTATCAGAGGGGACTCAAATTAAAATCACATCAACAAAGACGAGCTTTATGAGCTTGTTGGGGCTAAAAGATGGAGTTACATATACAATTACGGTAAAATCTTTAGAAGAGCCGGAAAAAACACCGGTCGGAACCGTGACAGTAAGTGTGCAGGATATGATTCCGACTCCGGAAGAAAAAGACTGGCCGGAAGCCAAAGGTGTGATTTTAGACAATGTGAAAGTGTCTATTTATGAAGACGATACAATGATTGATGCGATCGAGCATGCATGCGTGGAAAATAATCTTGAGATTGTGTTTGATTCGAAAAAATCATACATAACAGAGATTGACGGACTGGGAGAAATGGACCGTGGAGAAAAGAGTGGATGGTTTGGAACATTAAATGGATGGTTGCCAGACAAAGCGATGAGTGATTTCTCCGTTGCAAATGGAAATTTAGCAGACGGAGATCTGATTGCAATGGAATATTCAACGGACTGGGGAAATGACCTGACAGACACAACGGATGTTACAGGAGAATTAAAGTCACTTGGAAATAATACAGGTGAACTTGCACCACAATACAGTAGAGATGTATATGAATATACATTGACAATTCCAAAAGATACAACAGAAGTGTCATTCAGACCGGAAAGCTTTAACCGCAACAATAAAGTGACCATTCAGTCCAATGAGAATACATATCGTCCCGGAGCAATGATTCCGGTAGAAGAAGGAACTATTGTAAACATCACTTCTGTTCCGGTAAGCTACACGATACCAGTGGAACCGGATGCAAAAGTGACATATCAGGTGACTGTAAAGTACGAGGACGATTCACAGAACCCAGATCCGGAAAAACCAGACCCACAAGAGCCTGAGAAAGAAGAAATTACACTCACAGATACACAGTATGGAGTGAGTCTTACAGGAAAAGAATTGACAAAAGACATGCAGCTTGTTGTCTCAAAATTGACAAAAGATGATGCGGCAGTAGATGAGATTCGAAAAGCCATTCCGTCAAGCAAAGGAGTATTTGCACTGTATCATGTAGAACTTCGTCAGGATGGAAAAGAAGTTGTGTTATCGGATACAGCGAAGCTGAATCTTCCAGTCGGTAAAAAATATAATGGAAATACAATGGATGTATTACTATATACCGGCGGAGAAGTGAAGAAACTTAGCGGAACTGTTACAGATGGTTATATTACTGTGAAAGTGACACAATTAGGTGATTTTGGTGTTGTGACGGATATGGCAGGAGACGGAGCAAGTACAACAGACAAATTAAGTTCAGCAGATGGCTCCGGCAACAGCCAGACAGGAACTGTAAAAACCGGTGACAGTGTAAAGATAGAGTACCTGGTATATCTGATTGTAGCATGCGCGGTTGTGATTACTGCAGTTGTTGTAGTCAAAAAGAAAAGACAAGGAAAATAAAAATGAAAAAAAGAAATGTTAGAATAATAGCGTTGATGCTTGCTGCGGTGATTGCAGCAGGCAACCCAATGCCTGTTCGTGCAGCGGATTTTGAAATCGAAGAAGAGATTATTTTAGGAGGAACCGGGGGAGAATCAACGGCGCTGTATGAAAAAGAGTCGGAGGAGACTCTTTTTCAGGGGACAGTGGAAGTTTCAGAAAATGAAATTGCAGACCAAGATATGCAAGCAAGTCTTGACAAAGCAGCAAATTATCTGAAGACTCACGTGACCAACCCGGTCGTGAACACTTTGGGCGGAGAATGGTCTGTGCTTGCCATGGCAAGGTATGGGAATCTGCCGGAGGAGACAAAAAAGAATTATCTGGCAAATTTGTATCGGACATTGGAGGAAAACCAAGGCGTTCTGGACAAACGAAAATATACAGAATATTCGAGAGTAGTGCTGGCGCTTACGGCAATCGGAGTGGATCCTTCGGATGTCAACGGATATAACATGCTGTATCCGCTTGCAAACTTCAAACAGGTAAACTGGCAGGGAGTCAACGGTACGATTTATGCGTTGCTTGCGCTGGATTCGAAGAACTATGAGATTCCAAAACTTACAGAAGAAGATTTGGGAAAAGGGCTGGAGCAGACGGCAAGAGAAAAGCTGATCCAACAGATACTGGATAAACAGTTGAGTGATGGAGGATGGGCGTTAAGTGGAACGAAGTCGGATGCAGATATGACTGCGATGGCAATCCAGGCGCTTGCTCCATATTATGAGAAAAACAGTGAAGTTAAAACCGCGGTGGAGAAGGCGCTTCAGACATTGAGTACGATGCAGGATGAAAATGGCGGATTTGCAAGTTACGGAACTGAGAATTTAGAAAGTGCAGCCCAAACTGTAATCGCACTTTCCACATTGAATGTGGAGCTTTTATCAGATGAAGCATTTGTAAAAAATGGTAAATCGGTATTAGATTATCTCCTGAGTTATCAATTAAGTGACGGTGCGTTCAAGCATACTCCACAGGAGAATACAGCAGATGCGATGTCTACAGATCAGGGCACGATGGCACTTGTCGCATATAACCGAGCTGTAAACGGAAAAAATACATTATATGATATGACTGATGTGCAAAACGGCGGCGACGAGGAGGAAGAGACTGCGGAAAATATTGCACGTTTTCGGGCAAAACTTGAGGCGCTTCCGGCACAAATCAGAATTAAAGATCAGCAGACAGTGTATGCATTGATCAGCGAATTGGATCAGATGAAAAAGTTTGCAGAAAAAGAGGAATTTCGCGGCCGATTGCAAGAGAAACTAGAGGAAATCTCGGAGCAGATAAAGGTAGTAGAGAGTCTCGATGAACAGATATGGAATGAAATCAATCCACTGGCAGTTACCTTAAAAGATGCTGAAAAAATTGCAGAACTACTGAAAATATACGAGAGTATCCCAAAAGAGAATCTTGAGTATGTAGAACACAGAGAGGATTTGCTGCAGGCAGATACAATCGTAAAAAAATTGCAGAATGGGATTTTGGCAAAAGAGATTTTTACAAATGTGAAAGACTCTAGTATCGATTATGTATATGAGACCTGGAATTATACACTCACACTGAGAGGTGCGAACAATTATGAACCTGCGGATATGAAAGCCGGAGTGACAAGCGAAAAGAAAGATGGGAAATACTTTTTTACAACTGAGGAGAGCGGAATACTTCCGGGAAATATCGACCTAAGTATCAAGTGCAGCGGATTTACGAGCAAAGATTATGTGCTTTATAAGCAGGAGAATGGAAAGTCTGTTAAAGCAGGAACTGCAACTGTCTTGGGCGGCTATCTCACCTGCAGTATTTCAGAGGGCGGGACTTATTATATTCAAAGTGAGCCGGAGAATGCAGGAACAATCGAGCCTGTGTTTACAGGAACCAAAAATCTTCAGGAAATAGCAGAGCAGGTAAAGGAGACGTCGAATAAAAAGACGACTGCAAAAGCACAGGCGACATCCAAGAAAGATGACAGTAAAACTGTAAAAGCAGAAGTGAAAGACAATGTTGTTGCAAAGTCAGAACTTGCCCGTGTCAAAGATCAGGATAAGAACCTTCAGATGGAAGGAAAAATGACCGATGGAACGACGTACACATTCACATTGAATGGAAAAGATATCAAGGAAGAGAAAGAGATCAATATTGAACTGAAACGTACAAGTCCATATGATGATGAGATCAAACAGCTCTCTGAACATCCGGCTGTGCTGTATTTTGAACAATCAGGAACATTTCCTGGAGTTATACAGGTGGAAGTGCCGGTGGAAAAAGAAGACGGAGAGTATTTACTTTTGTATTATAATCCAAAGGAACAGAAGGCGGAGTATGTGCAGAAGGTGGAAGTAAAAGACGGACAGACAAAATTTCTGATTGAAAAAGGCGGAGCGTATTTCATCGATAAAAGGGCGAGTACAAAGTCGCTCAAGGATGATACAAAAGAAAAAGACAATTTTATTGATACCGATACAGATGAGATTATTCTTCAGGGGACAAAAAAAGAGACGAAATCCTTGTCTGTGCCATATATTGTCGGGGTGCTCATTGCATGCGCAGTGGTTGCATCGGGACTTGGATATTCGTTCACTCTAAAAAAGAGACGCAGAAGGGACAGAGATGGTGATGAAGCATAAAGTGAAAAGGGTCATAGGGCTGCTTTTGATCGCTGTGTTGATGAGCAGTGTAGCGACAGGCTGTGGAAAGACAACGCTGGATAATACAGTGCAGAATGAAAATAAGCAGAAGGATTCAGATGCATGGATGGAGGATGAAGCCTCCGGTCAAAAGGATACGGATAAAAGTGAGACTTCTAAGGAAGAAGAATACTATGATGTAGACAAGATACAAGGCGGGGAAGTTGACTATTCCAAATATGAGGAGAAAAAATCATCCAGAGCAGAAAGCGGAAATAGCAACAGCAATGTTACATACAGCGATGGGACCGGAAGTGGACAGGATCAATATCAGACAAATCCTGTTCCGGAAGGAATGCAAAATCCGGTGGAACCAGGAGAAATCACAATTGACAAAAGCAAGAAACAGACCTGCTATCTCACCATTTCCTGTGCAACGATTCTTGACAATATGGAAAATCTGACAGAAGGGAAAGAAAAACTGATCCCTTCTGACGGAGTGATCTATGCGACAAGAAAAGTGACGTTTTATGAAGGAGAGAGTGTCTTTGATGTCCTTCTCCGTGAGACGAAAAATAATCGTGTGCATATGGAATATTCCTTCAATCCGCTGTTCAACAGTAATTATATAGAAGCGATCAATAATCTGTATGAGTTTGACTGCGGCCAGAATTCCGGCTGGATGTACAATGTCAATGGGTGGTATCCAAACTATGGCTGCAGCAGATATATAGTTCAGGAAGGAGATGAAATCCAGTGGAATTATACCTGTGATCTGGGAAGAGATCTGGGGACAAGCTGGATGGATCAAAATGGGGAAAGATAACTTTGGTACGTATCATCCAATAATTAATTTTGTTTATTTTGTATTTGTGATAGGGTGCTCCATGTTTTTGAGGCACCCTGTTTTTCTGGGGATTTCCTGTGTGAGTGGTTTTATTTACTATATTTATCTTAAAGGAAAGAAAGCATTCAAAACAGCTCTATGGCTCATGATTCCTGTATTCTTGATCTCAGCGCTTGTAAATCCTCTTTTTAATCATGAGGGAGTGACACTTTTGTTCTACTTTCGAACGGGCAATCCCCTGACGTTAGAATCCATTGTATATGGTCTGGCATCCGGCGTTATGCTTGTGTCGGTATTAAACTGGTTTTCCTGCTATCAGGTCATTATGACCTCGGATAAATTCATTTATCTGTTTGGGAAACTAATTCCGGCGATGTCATTGATTTTATCTATGGTGCTTCGATTTGTTCCGAAGTTTAAAAATCAGATTGAAAGAGTGTCCGATGCGCAGAAGTGTATTGGGCGAGATGTGACAAATGGAAATGCACTTGCAAAGGCAAAACACGGAATGAAAATTCTTTCAATCATGACGACGTGGGCATTGGAAAATTCAGTGGAGACAGCAGATTCGATGAAGTCGAGAGGATATGGACTGCGTGGCAGAACTAATTTTTCCATCTATCGTTTTGATACGAGAGACAAATGGATATTTTCGGTGATGGCTGCAGCAGGCCTGATTGTGCTTGGCGGAATTGTAACAAAAAAAGTATATTTTTTATATTTCCCGATGATGGAGGGGAATCCGTTAAACTGGGAAACACTTTTGATCTATGTCATTTATGGGGGAATGTGTATGCTTCCTATGGTGATTAATATTGTGGAGGATATAAAATGGCACTATTTGAAATCAGAAATCTGACATTTACTTACCCAGAGGCAAAGACACCGGCCTTGCAGGAGGTGAATGTTGCAATTGAACAGGGAGAATTTATTGTCATCTGTGGAAAATCTGGCTGCGGAAAGACGACATTGCTTCGGCATTTTAAAACTGCACTGACACCATATGGGACAAGAAGTGGAGAAATTCGATTTTGTGGGGACGCTTTGGAACAGGTATCTGTCAGAACACAGGCAAGTGAGATCGGATATGTTCTTCAGAGTCCGGACAATCAGATTGTGACAGATAAAGTGTGGCATGAACTGGCATTTGGACTTGAAAATCTCGGATATGATCAACAGACGATTCGGCTTCGAGTAGCTGAGATGGCGAGCTTTTTTGGCATTCAGAACTGGTTTGCGAAAAATGTGGAGGAACTGTCGGGAGGACAGAAACAACTTTTAAATCTGGCTTCTGTGATGGCAATGCAGCCGAAGGTGCTTGTGCTTGATGAGCCGACTTCACAGCTTGACCCGATTGCGGCGAGTGAATTCCTTGCAACGATACGGAAAATTAATCTGGAACTTGGGACGACGGTGATCATCATCGAGCACCGTTTGGAAGAAGTGTTTCCGATGGCAGATAAAGTGCTTGTTCTGGAGGAAGGACGACAAATTTTGTATGATGAGCCAAGGCAGGTAGGAAAGGCGCTTGCCGGAAATGATCTGTTTCTCGCAATGCCAAGTCCGGTACAGATTTATGATGGAACGGGACAGGTCGGAACATGCCCTTTGACGGTCTGCGAGGGGAGAAACTGGCTGAAGGCACATTTTGAAAAAGAGCAATCTGGATTCTGTGAGACAGAGAACGAAAAGAGTACAAAAGGAAAAGATGAGGTTGTCATCGAGGCAAAGGAAGTGTGGTTCCGATACGAAAAAGAGATGCCGGATGTCGTGAAAGATCTGTCCCTGCAGGTAAAAAAGGGCGAACTTTTCTGCATGTTAGGCGGAAATGGAAGTGGGAAAAGTACGACATTATCACTTTTATCCGGAATTCGAAGACCTTATCGAGGGAAAATCCTGCTGAAAGGAAAGGATTTTCGCAAGCGAAAGGAAAAAGAATTGTTTCATGGTTTGATAGGGGTGCTTCCGCAGAACCCGCAAAGTCTTTTTGTGGGAAACACAGTCCGTGAGGACTTGTGGGAAATGTTTTCTGGATTTCATATCCAGCGAAAAAAGGAATATGAAAAGCAAATGGAGCGTGTGATTGAAGATACACAAATCGGTCATCTGCTTGATATGCATCCGTACGACTTAAGCGGCGGCGAGCAGCAAAGGGCGGCTCTGGCAAAGGTGCTTCTTCTGGAACCTGAGATTTTGCTTTTGGATGAGCCGACAAAAGGTCTTGATGGTTTTTACAAACAAAAACTTGCGGATATTTTTGAGCGTCTGAAAAAGAGAGGTGTCACAATTCTGATGGTGTCGCATGACATTGAATTTTGTGCTTCTTATGGAGATACGTGTGCAATGTTCTTTGATGGAAGTGTTATAACTTCGCAAAGTGCAAAAGCATTTTTTGTCGGAAATAGTTTTTATACAACAGCGGCAAACCGGATGGCGAGACAGTTATATCCGGATGCAGTAACAGTAAAGGAAGTGATAGAAGCATGCAGCAAAAACAGGCGACAGGAGTAGATACAAAGGCGATGCTGCCGATTTTTTCTTGTGGATTTATGGTTGTTGCTGAACTGTTTCTGCCGTGGTTTTCCATGCCGGTCTTGAAATACTCAAAACTTCAGACTTCATATACGTTGTGGAATGTGTCAGAATGTGTGGATAATATACAGAAAAGTATCCGTGGAGGAGGAAAACTTTCCATGGAACTGTTGACGGCGGAGGAAATAAAAACGATTGGGCAGTGGAGTATTGCCTTGCAGGTCTTTGCAGTTATTTTGACAGTTCTCCTGATTGGTGCTGCGATTGCAGCATATAGGTGGAAGAAAAAAAGTGTAGTATATATGCGTCTCACCTTTTTGGCGGCGGCAATTTTGCCGGCACTGGCATTTGCGGCAAACATGCAGGGAAACCTGTTTCTAAATGAAAAGATTGGACGAGAGAGTCATTTTATCAATTTGACGATACACAGTTATCTTCAGCTGACAGCATTTCCATATGCACAGTTGATTCTTGCTTTAGTGATGATTGCAGCGGTCGGAAAGCTTTTGGATACGCAGTTTGAGTATGAGGCGATCATGTATATACAGAGAAGTGTGCGTGAGGATAAAAAAATCGGAAAGCGAACCAAAGTCTCCATTTTTTTGATTTTGTTTGCGATTCCGTGTTTGATTTTTTTCGGAATCTTTTTCCTGAATGACAGAAGCGCATCTTTCATTGCTTTGTGTATTATTGGGCTTGCAATGATACCGTTTTGCATGATTTTTGAAGATCGGAAACCACAGGCAAGGGAAGTGCTTTTGATTGCGGTTATGGCTGCGATTGCAGTTGTTGGGCGTATGGCATTTTTTATGCTGCCACAGTTTAAGCCGGTGACAGCCATAGTGATCATAACCGGAATCAGTCTCGGCGCAGAAGCAGGTTTTTTGACAGGTGCGGTTGCGGGATTTGTCTCTAATTTCTTTTTTGGTCAGGGACCGTGGACACCGTGGCAAATGTTTGCGTTTGGCATTATTGGGTTTCTTGCAGGCTTATTGTTCCGTGGAAAACGGGAAAAATATAAGAAAAGCAAGTTGATTTTATGCCTGTATGGGGGAATTGCAACACTTGTAATCTATGGCTTTTTGATGGATACGTCTTCCATTACTATGTTTGGCACCGGATTTTCGTGGAAGGCGCTTGCGGCAATGTATGCAAGTGGTCTGCCGTTTAATATCGTGCATGGGATTTCCACAATGGTGTTCCTGTTCTTTCTGGCGGGACCGATGGATCGAAAATTAGAGCGCATCAAGAAAAAATATGGAATTTTATAAGGAAATAGTTCAGAACCTTCCGTTTTGAGAAACAAACACTTGGCGGTTTTTTTGATTTGCGTTATAATCGTACTATCAAAGTAGGATGAAATCACATTTACAGGAGATGATACAGATGATAAAAGTACAGGAATACAGAGGACATATCCGCAATTCGGAAGAACTCTGTGAGCGGCTTGGGATTTCTCTTTTGCTGCCGCGCAAAGAACAGGAAGAAGAGATTTTGGTGAAAGCATATGAGACATGGGGATATGAGATGGCAGATCACATGCACGGCATGTTTGCATTTGCCTTGTGGGACGAGGAGAACAATCAGTTGTTCTGTCTGAGAGACCCGTTTGGAACAAAACCGTTTTACTATTATGAGACAGAAGATGGAACACTTCTTTATGGCACAACGATCCGAAAGATCATGGAGCAGCCGGGATTCAAAAAAGAATTGAATGAGGAGATGCTTCAGCTGTATTTGAGCCTGACATATGTTGCGGGTGAGAATACATTTTTCCGCGGATTAAAAAAATTGATGCCGGGACGGTACTTGATCTGGAAAGATGGAGTATTGAAGATTGAGCGCTACTGGAGTCCGCAGTTTCATCCAGATGAAAGTAAATCATTGGAAGACTGGGCAGATGAGATCCATACGACACTGCAGGAAATCATGCCGGAAGTGAAAGCAAAGGATGAGACGGTAGAATCGTTCTTGTCCGGCGGCGTGGATTCTTCCTACGTGCTTGCAATGTCTGAGGCGGAAGTAGCAGATTGCTGTGGATATGAGGAAGAGAGATTTGACGAATCAAGGATGGCAGAAGAGACAGCAAACCTTCTTGGACGAACATTTTCCAGACGCGTTATCACGCCGGAGGAGTATTTTGAGATAGTACCTTATGTCATGTACAATATGGAGCAGCCACTTGGGGATGCGTCAGCAATTGTTTTTGCAATCGGATGTAAAGCGACAGCAGAGCATACGAAGATCTGCTACTCCGGTGAAGGAGCCGATGAGTTCTTTGGGGGATATAATATGTATCGCAATGCAGAGCGATACGGTGAGAATCTGAAGGATTTTTATGTTGGAAACACGAACATCATGAAAGAAGATGAGAAACAAAAGATTTTGAAGCATTATGATCCAGATGTGCTGCCGATTGAAGTTGCGGCTCCGATTTATGAAGAGATGGAAGGATTAGATCCACTTTCGAAAATGTCCAATGTCGATATTCAGATTTGGCTGGAGGGAGATATTTACCTCAATGTCGATAAGATGAGCGAGGCGGCAGGATTGGAGATCCGTATGCCGCTGACAGACCGGAGAATTTTTGATATTGCATCGAGAATGCCGTCTAAATATAAAGTCAATGATGAACAGAACAAGGTGGCATTTCGTACTGCAGCCGCGAAGGTTCTTCCTGAGGAGATTGCTTTCCGTAAGAAACTTGGATTTATTGTGCCGATTCGAATTTGGATGGCGGATGACCGTTATAATCAGGATGTGCGTGCGAAGTTTCACAGTAAGATGGCAGAGAAATTCTTCAATGTGGATGAAATCAATGCGATTTTTGATGAGTATGTGAATGGAAACTCTGACAATTGGAGAAAAGTGTGGACAATTTATACCTTCCTTGTATGGTATGAGGAATATTTTGTGAAACGCTGATAAAGCGTTGATTTTCAGGGAGATAAGTAATTATCTCTCTGTTTTTGTGTATTTAAGAATGCGTACTACACATTTTTGTATAGAAGAGGTTAAATATCCCTAAATGGGTGTAAGAATACATAAAAAAGACCGGCACCAATGTGCCAGCCTGAGAAAGGAGAAAAATATATGTAAACGTTTTAAAACGTAATTGTTAGGCGAAGTCCAACAGCCATAAATAAGGTTTTAAATACAACCGTTGTCTTCTTTGATTTGATAAGTTTATTATAAAGGATATTTGTGAGTAAAATATGTCGAAAGAAGAAAAGAATTATGAAATTTCTAAAGAAAATCATAAGGGATTCTTTCTCGGTGGTTAATAAATATTCTGATAAGTTAACCGACCTTCAATTGTGCATAGCGCTTCTGTTTGCTATGATATAAATAAGCAAAGGCCCTTGCAAATAAAAAATGGAGGATGAGGATTTATGCAAATTGGAACGGTAATCAGAAAGTATCGAAAAGAAAAGAATATGACACAGGAAGAGATGGCATCTTATCTCGGCGTGACAGCACCTGCGGTGAATAAGTGGGAGAATGGAAATGCATGCCCGGATATTATGCTTTTAGCTCCAATCGCAAGACTTTTGGGAATTAGCACGGATACATTGTTATCGTATAGAGAAGAATTGACAAAGCAGGAGATCGCTAATATTTCAAATGAAATCGGGAAGCGCCTGATGAAAGAGCCTTACGAGGATGTGTTTCGAAGTGCGATGCAGAAAATACAGGAGTATCCGAACTGTGGAAAGTTGGCGTTTGTCTTGGCGCAGATTTTGGATAGTTATTTCGGGATAGAGGATGTGCGTGGAAAAGAGCAGTATAAGAAAGAGATTCTCGCTATTTATGACAGGGCTTTGGAGAGTGAGGAGGAAGAAATCAGGCAGGGAGCGATTATTGCATTGTACAATGAATGTTTGCGGACTGAGCAGTATGAGTTGGCACAAAGTTATCTTGATAGAATACCAAAGAAATGGATAAATTTGGATAGGCTCCAGGCAATGCTTTATAGAAAGGCCGGAAAGCGACAGGAAGCATATGAACTTTTGGAGCGGATTCTCTTTCAGAGCTGTTCGGAAATCAATGTTTGCTTTCAAGGACTTTATTTATTGGAGATGGAGAAAAATGATGTTGCAAGGGCAGAAAAACTGATGGAAAAGGCGGAGGAAATTTCACGTATTTTAGAGATGAGCGACTATATGATTCTTTCTCCGAGATTCAATATGGCATTGGATAGAAAGGATAAAGAGGAGTGTCTTATACTTTTAGAGCAACAGATTGCCAGCATAGAAACGATAGATTCTTTCAAAAAAGCGGATTTGTACAGACATATGCAATTTGCGGAGACGAGTGACAGGTCTATGGTAAAAGCAATGCTGAGAAAAGCATTGGAAAACGATGAGGAGATAGGATTTTTACGGGGGGATGAACGATTTCAGAAATTGATAAAAAGGCTTAGTTGAAAAGAGAGAAAATGAAAGCACAATTCAAATAAAAAAACAGTAGAACATAGCGTCCCAAAATGCTATAATAGCGGATATGTGAAAAAAAGAAAAGAGGGAAGAAATGAATCAATTGACAAAAAAGAATACAATATTAGTGGGACTTACATTGTTCTCCATGTTTTTTGGAGCGGGAAATTTGATTTTCCCGCCGTTTTTAGGAAATCAAGCAGGCGTAAATGTATGGATAGCCATGGCGGGATTTGCCGTTACGGCGATAGGTTTTCCGATTTTGGGTGTGGCAGCCGTCGCAAAATCAGGAGGGTTGGATGTGCTGGCAAGAAGAGTTCATCCTGTTTTTGCGTCTATATTTACCCTTTTAATCTATGTGTCGATTGGACCGGGACTTGCAATTCCTAGAACGGCAAGCACTTCTTTTGAGATGGCAGTGCTGCCTTTTATTCCGACGGGTATCGATGCAGGAAAAGTACAGCTGATCTATTCAGCGGCGTTCTTTTTCGTGGCATTTTTGATTGCTTTGAAACCGGAAAAATTGACAGAATGTTTGGGAAAATTTTTGACGCCATGTCTGCTTGCGTTGATTTTTATCGTATTTGTGCGGGCGCTGTTTTTTAAATCAGGAAGCTTTGGAGTGCCGACAGAGGCATATCAGGCAGGAAGCTTTGTAAAAGGATTTCTAGAAGGTTACCAGACGATGGACACGATTGCAGCATTGAACTTTGGAATCGTAATCGCACTCGGAATTCGCGCCAAAGGAGTGACTGAGGAGCGGGCAGTTGTCAAGGAGACGATGAAGGCAGGTCTGATTGCAGGTGGACTCCTGCTTGCAATATACAGCGCGCTTTGCTATATCGGAGCGATGGTGAGTGGAACGTATCAGAACGGGGAAAATGGTGCGCAGGTTCTGACATATGTTGTGCAGAAAATATTTGGACAGGCAGGACTTGTTTTACTCGGAGTTATTTTTCTGATTGCATGTCTAAATACATGTGTCGGCTTATTGTGCTGCTGTAGTGAATATTTCAAAGAACTGATTCCAAAGGTTCCGTATATTGTATGGAGCGCTGTCTTTGCCGGAATAAGTTTTCTGGTATCCAATCTTGGACTGAGCAATATTTTGAAAGTATCAGTTCCGATTTTGCAGACGATTTATCCGATGGCAATCGTATTGATTGTATTGGCATTTTTGCATCCGTGGATCGCAAAATGGAGATTTGTCTATCCGGTTACGATTTTGATGACAGGACTGACAAGCGTTTTCTATATATTAGGAACGCTTGGGGTAAAAATGGGCGTGATTACAACTGTTTTAAAGAGTCTGCCGTTATATAAAGAACAGTTAGTGTGGATCATACCTGCAATTTTCGGCTTGGCTGTGGGAATTTTGAGTTCGATTCTATTGCCAAAAAGGGGGAGAAAATGAGAAAAAAAAGAATTGTGCTTGCTTCAGCATCACCAAGAAGAAGCGAGTTGATGAAACAGGCTGGATTTACATTTGAAATTCAGGTGAGCAAAAAAGAAGAGGTTTATCAAAGTGAGCGACTGGATGAGATTGTAGAAGAACTGTCTCTTTTGAAGGCTGATGATGTCGCGCAAAGTTTGGAACAAGAAAATGTGATCGTGATCGGAGCTGATACGGTTGTGGCTTTGGATGGAAAGATTTTGGGTAAACCAAAGTCAAAAGAAGATGCATTTACGATGATTCAGAGTCTGCAGGGAAGAGCACATCAGGTTTATACCGGGACTGCGATTTTGATTTTTGATGAGTTCGGAAACTGCCGGACAGTCAATCATGCAGTGTGCACGGAAGTATTTGTAAATCCGATGAGTGAAGAAGAAATCAGAGACTATATCGAACATGAAAATGTCATGGACAAAGCGGGGGCGTATGGAATCCAAGGGAGGTTTGCAATCCATATAGATAAGATAGAAGGAGACTATTATAACGTTGTCGGACTGCCGATTTCTTATATTTATGAAGTGCTCAAAAAGGAGGTAGAACGATGAAAAACCCAATGGAATCCAAACCGGTATTTCCACTTTTGATGTCTATGGCAGTGCCGCCAATGGTGTCGATGCTGATCCAGTCTATGTACAATATTGTGGACAGCATATTTGTTGCGAGATTGGGTGAAGAAGCGCTGACGGCAGTTTCCCTTGCATATCCCTTGCAGAATCTTGTCTTGGCGGTTGCGGTAGGACTTGGAGTGGGGGCAAATGCAGGCATTGCAAGAAATTTGGGAGCCAAAAATCAAGACCGGGTAGACCGCATTGCTGCTCATACAATTTTCTTTACAGCGATTCATGCGATTATTTTTATACTGATTGGAATTTTTTTGACGAAGCCGTTCTTGCAGATGTTTACACAGAATGAAAATGTGCTGAGGTGGGGATGTGAATACTCGTATATCGTCATCTGCCTTTCCTCCGGAAGTTTGTTCCATATTGCGATCGAAAAGATGTTTCAGTCCTGTGGAAATATGGTGATTCCGATGGCGATGCAGGCACTCGGTGCGATTATCAATATTATTTTAGATCCGATCATGATATTCGGCTATTTCGGATTTCCGGCACTCGGGGTAAAAGGAGCGGCGATCGCAACAGTGATCGGGCAATTTGCAGCATGTATCTGTTCGGTGATTTTGTTTGTAGTCAGATGTAAAGAAATCAAGATCCGGTTCAAAGGATTTCGTTTGGATAAGACAATTGTAAGCCAGCTTTATGTCGTAGCGATTCCGTCCACAATTATGATGTCACTGCCATCTGTTTTGATTGGAATTTTAAATGGAATCCTTGCGGCAATCTCTCAGGCGGGAGTAGCAGTACTTGGAATTTATTTCAAACTACAGTCGTTTGTATATATGCCTGGAAACGGAGTGATTCAGGGAATGCGTCCGATGATCAGCTACAGCTATGGAGCAAAACAATATGACCGTCTGAAGGAGACGATCAAAGTGAGTGTGCTGGTGTCGGGAGTCATTATGATTTTAGGGACGATGTTGTTTGTGCTGCTGCCGAGACCGATTCTGGAACTGTTCAAGGCAGGAGATGAGATGATGACAATGGGAGAAACGGCGCTTCGCATCATTGGAACCGGGTTTATTTTTTCGGCGGTCAGCACGGTGTTTGCGGGTGTGTTTGAGGCGCTTGGAAGAGGTGTGGAATCACTTGTGGTGTCTTTGCTGCGTCAATTGGTTATCATAGTGCCGGTATCACTTGTGTTAGTGAGATTTCTCGGTGTGACAGGAGTTTGGATATCGTTCCCAGTCGCAGAGATTATTGCGATGGTAATTTCGATTATTTTGTTGAGACGAACCTTGCATCGCCTTGTTGAAAGAAGTACAAATTCGTAGTAAAATAGTGGTATGAAGTTACGGGAGTGTTTATCGAAGCGAAGGGAGGCATTGATATGAACGAAAACTTAATCCACAATTTGAAACATGTAAAAGAATGTCTTGTAAACAAGGAGATGGTCGGTGAAGACTGGGAGGAACGACAGGAAGTCCTCGCAAAATTAGAAGATGTAGTGACTTATCTGAATGATGCAACGGAGGAAAGTATTAATTTTGAAGAATAAAGGTGTTAGCGGCAGCATGGAGATGAAAGCATTCATATTTGATATGGATGGACTTATTTTTGATTCGGAGCGAGTAGTACAGCGCTCCTGGAATATTGTAGGGTGCGAGATGGGATATGGAAATATCGGAGAACATATCTATAATACGCTCGGAATGAATGTGGTCAGCAGGAAAAATTATTTTTTGAAACATATCGACCCGAAGTTTCCACATGAGGAATTTACGGCAAGGACGAGAGTGGTGTTCCGTGAGATTGTGGACAGAGAAGGTCTTGCAGTGAAGCCGGGAGCGAAAGAGCTGATTATGCTTGGAAAAGAAAAGGGATATCGTCTTGCTGTGGCGACATCCTCCAGAAGAGATTATGCTTCCAGACTTTTAAAAGAAGCAAAGGTGTATGACTATTTTGACGGATTTGTGTTTGGCGATATGGTGAGCCATTCTAAACCGGATCCGGAGATTTATGAGAAAGCTTGTGAGGCGATTGGAGTGTTGCCGCAGCAGAGCGTTGCATTTGAGGATGCGCCGGCGGGAATTCGTTCAGCGGCGGCAGCGGGACTTCGAGTTGTAGCAGTTCCAGACCTTGTGCAGCCGCCAAAAGAGTTGGAAGAGATGATCTGGATGAAACTTGATACACTGGAAGAGATGGTGGAATATATAAAAGAGGATTAAAAAAAGATTGCGTATGCAATCTTTTTTTATATTACTTCGATTCCCATCTCCCGGAGGCACCGCAAGGAAGTATAAGTCCGGTCTCGGTTACCGGAAGTCCGATTTCCTGTGAATCAACTGTTCCATTGAAGCGTTTCAATTCCGTTGCAAGCATGTAGGTCAGTACAGCAGGCGCAAGCCCCGTAGTGTAAGAGTTGATCAAGAAAAACAGCGGGTTGTCCGATAAAATCTGTGTACACAATTTAATTAGCGGATGAATTGCATCCTCGATTTTCCAGATTTCTCCTTTTGGTCCGCGTCCGTAGGAAGGAGGATCCATAATAATCGCATCATAATGGTTACCGCGGCGAATCTCGCGCTCTACAAATTTGACACAGTCGTCAACAAGCCAGCGGATCGGAGCGTCTTTCAGTCCGGAAGAAACAGCGTTCTCCTTCGCCCATGTAACCATTCCCTTTGATGCGTCCACATGTGTGACCTGTGCACCTGCAGCCGCCGCCGCAAGAGTGGCTCCTCCCGTGTAAGCGAAGAGGTTAAGTACTTTGATCGGGCGCCCGGCTTTTTTTATCTTCTCTGAGAACCAGTCCCAGTTCGTCGCCTGTTCCGGGAAAAGTCCGGTGTGCTTAAAACTAAATGGTTTTAAATTGAAAGTAAGGCTCTTATAATGAATCTGCCACTGCTCCGGTAAATCAAAAAATTCCCACTCGCCGCCTCCTTTTTTGCTGCGGTGATAATGACCATTCATAGTTCTCCAGCCTTTGTGAGCTTTGTTTGTGTCCCATATTACCTGAGGATCCGGTCTTACCAAAAGATAATCGCCCCAGCGCTCCAGCTTTTCTCCGTTGGAAGTGTCAATCACTTCATAATCTTTCCATCCGTCTGCTATCCACATAATATTGTAATCCTTTCTATTAACAAAGAAATTTTTGTCTTAAAACTATCATCTCATATAATTTTCGATATTGCAATTGCTGAATATAGACTACGGTCTACAGTACTCCCAATTATACCAATAATTCCAAGGCTTGTATAGATTTATTAAATTAAAAAAATAAACAAAATTTTAACAAAATCAGTTTACCTTCTGTCGGTTTAGTGATAGAATATTTCTATAAGTGAAGAATGTAGGAAAGTTGACAAGAAAAAAAGAAAAGGTGGAGAGAACGATGTTAAAAGTAAATGCAATTGGAGATAACTGTCCGATTCCGGTAATTAAAACAAAAAAAGCAATGCAGGAAGTGAACGGCAAAGAGACGATAGAAGTGTTGGTTGACAATGAAATCGCAGTTCAGAATGTGACAAAGATGGCATCGAGTGCGGGAGCTAAAGTTACTTCTGAAAAAACAGCAGAAAAAGAATTTAAGATTACGATTCTTATGAATGGGGCAAATGAAAGTGAAGAAGAGACAGTCTGTGTGCCGAATCAGAGAGAGAATACGGTGATCGTAATCAATTCTGACCGTATGGGAAATGGAAATGATGAACTTGGAAAGGTGCTGATCAAAGGTTTCCTTTTTGCTGTCACACAGCTTGAAAAACTGCCAAAGACAATGCTGTTTTACAACGGTGGAGCTACACTCACTGCGGAAGGCTCGGATTCACTCGAAGATTTAAAGAGCCTTGAGGCACAGGGAGTAGAGATCTTAACTTGCGGAACCTGCCTGAACTATTATGGTCTCACTGAGAAGCTTCAGGTCGGAAGTGTGACAAATATGTACACGATCGTGGAAAAGATGGCAGAGGCGGACAAGATTGTAAAGCCTTAACAAAAGAGGAAGAGAAGGAGAATACGATATATGAGTTATGATGTGAAACTGACACAGATGACAAAGACGGCGGGGTGAGCAGCAAAGATAGGTCCTGAGACCCTTGCCCAGGTTCTGGGTAAGCTGCCAAAATTCCAAGATGATAATTTGATCGTGGGAATTGAAACATCAGACGATGCTGCGATTTATAAAGTGACAGATGAGATTGCAATGATCCAGACGGTTGACTTCTTCACTCCGATTGTCGATGATCCGTATACGTTTGGTCAGATTGCAGCAGCAAATTCATTAAGTGATGTATATGCGATGGGAGGGGAACCGAAGATTGCATTGAACATTGTGGGATTCCCGAATTGTCTCGACCCTGAGATACTGGGGGAGATTCTCGCAGGAGGCGCAGATAAAGTAAAAGAAGCCGGTGCTGTTCTTGTAGGGGGACATTCGGTACAGGATGATGAACCGAAATACGGATTGTGCGTATCAGGGTTTGTACATCCAGATAAGATTTTTAAAAATTATGGAAGCAGACCGGGAGATGTACTGATCCTGACAAAGCAGATTGGAAGTGGTATTGTCAACACTGCAATCAAGGCAGAGATGGCATCTGAAGCGGCGATCAAAGAGGCGATTACAGTTATGTCATCTCTCAATAAGAAAGGGAAAGAAGTCGTTGAACATTATCCGGTGACAGCGTGTACGGATATCACAGGCTTTGGTTTGCTTGGACATTGTGTGGAGATGGCATCTGCAAGTGATGTGACATTTGAACTTCAGGTAAAAGATATTGCATATTTGGAGGAAGCTGTTTCCTACGCAAAGATGGGACTGGTTCCTGCGGGGGCATATAAGAATCGGGAATATTCCGCAGAGATGGTCGATATGGAACGTGTAGAAGAACACTATATTGATCTTCTGTATGATCCGCAGACCTCGGGAGGACTTCTGATCAGTGTGTCACCGGAATATGTAGATGATATTATGAAAGCGTTTGAAGAAAAAAATATGGACACAAAGGTGTCGATTATAGGGAAAGTAGTAGAAAAAGGCGATAAATTGATTCGCTTATATTAGGAGAACAAGTGAGATGGATAAGAATCTTTTATACCGCAGCATACCAAAAGTGGACGTGTTGCTCGAAGATGAGAAAATAAAGCAAATGATAGAAGTTTACGGAAGGGATATTGTAATAGATGCCATTCGAGTGGAGATGGACAGACTCCGTAAGTTTATTGCAAAATGTGATTCAGAAGAGGAAGCACGAGAACAGATTCAAAATTTGACAGAGAAGATCAGGCTGCAGGCAGAGAAAATTTTTAATCCAAATATGAAAAAAATCATCAATGCGACAGGAACGATTCTGCACACGAATTTGGGACGTGCACCGATCAGTTTAAAGCATATGAAACATATTTCTGATATTGCGACAGGATATTCAAATCTCGAATATAATCTGGAAGCGGGAAGACGTGGAGAGCGATATTCACATTTTGAAGAGTTGCTCTGCAAGGTAACCGGTGCGGAGGCGGCGATTGCGGTCAATAATAATGCCGCTGCAGTGATGCTTATTTTAAGCACGATGGCAAAAGGCGGAGAGGTGATTGTCTCAAGAGGAGAGCTTGTTGAAATCGGTGGAAAATTCCGGGTTCCGGATGTGATGGAGCAAAGCGGTGCGACACTTGTAGAAGTTGGAACAACTAATAAGACCCATTTCGCTGATTATGAAAATGCGATTACGGAGGAGACGACAGCACTTTTGAAAGTACACACAAGTAATTACCGAATCGTGGGATTTACCGAGTCGGTTGGAATTGATGAACTGGTTCCACTGGGGGAAAAGCATGACCTTCCGGTGATTGAAGATCTTGGAAGCGGTGTTTTGATTGATTTGAGTAAATACGGCATCACCTACGAACCGACCGTTCAGGATTCTATTCGGAATGGCGCCGATGTCGTGTGCTTCAGTGGAGACAAGCTTTTGGGCGGACCACAGGCAGGCATCATTGTCGGAAAGAAAAAATATATTGACAGGATGAAACAAAATCAATTGATGCGTGCGCTGCGAATTGACAAATTTACGGCATCTGCGTTGGAAGTCGTTTTGAAAGAATATTTGTCCGAAGAAAGAGCGGTACAAAATATACCGGTTCTTCAGATGATGACAAAACCATTTGAAGAGGTGAAAAAAGAGGCGCAGCGTCTGAGACGTCTGCTGAATACTCTTTCTTTACATGCGGAGATTGAACTGGAGGAGTGTCATTCACAAATCGGAGGAGGGTCCTTGCCGCTTGAACGGATTCCGAGCATGGCAGTGACGATCAAGCCGCTTGGAATGTCGACAGTGGAGTTGGAAGAATACATGCGTTTTCTTCCTGTGCCGATTATCCCGAGAACGATGAATGACAAAATTTTCTTAGATGTCAGAACAATTGGGATACAGAATTTTGCATATTTTAAACAGTTACAGAAAATAGAAAGGCTTACGACCTGATTATGAAAAATATTATTATTGGAACAGCCGGTCATATTGACCACGGGAAAACAACTTTGATAAAAGCGCTCACCGGTCGAAATACAGACCGGTGGGAAGAGGAACAAAGAAGAGGGATCACGATCGATTTGGGATTCACATATTTTGATTTGAAAAACGGAGATCGTGTCGGAATTATCGATGTTCCTGGACATGAGCGGTTTATCAACAACATGGTTGCGGGAGTTGTCGGTATGGATCTTGTCATGCTTGTTGTTGCTGCAGATGAGGGAATCATGCCACAGACACGTGAACACATGGACATTTTAGGAGAGCTTGGAATCGAAAAGAGTATTCTTGTGTTGAATAAGTGTGATCTGGTCGAAGAAGATTGGCTGGAGCTTGTCAAAGAAGAGATTAAAGAAGAATTGGAAGGAACATTCCTTGAACAGGCGCCGATCGTGGAAGTGTCGGCAGCGACCGGACAGGGGATACCAGAGCTGATAGAGGTTATCGAGCGATTGACTGCGGAAGAAGTGGTAGAAAAAGATGTGAATACGATTCCGCGGCTGCCGATTGACCGTGTATTCAGCCTGTCAGGATTTGGAACGATCATTACCGGGACATTGCTTGCGGGAACGATTTCAAAAGAGGATAATCTGCAGGTATATCCGATTGGAAAAGAATGTAAGATACGAAATATTCAGGTGCATGGGCAGGATGTAGAGAAATGCTATGCGGGACAGCGTGTTGCAATTAATCTGTCGAATGTGAAAAAAAGTGAACTTCGGAGAGGGTGTGTACTTGCGCCGCCAAACAACATGAAAAATACGATGCTTTTAGACGTGAAACTAAATGTGCTGCCGTCATCTATGCGTGTGTTGACGAACCATACAAGACTGCATTTGTTTACCGGTACAAGCGAGATTCTCTGCCGAGCGGTGCTGCTTGACAAAGAAGAGATTGGACCGGGAGAGAGCGGATTTGTACAGCTTCGACTGGAAGAGGAGATTGCGCTTCGCAGAGGGGACAAGTTTGTAGTGCGTTTTTATTCTCCGATGGAGACAATCGGGGGCGGAATTGTTTTAGAACCAAATCCGAAGAAAAAGAAACGATTTGACAAAGATGCGATTGAGGAATTGCAGAGAAAAGAATCCGGCTCTTCGGAAGATGTCATTGAACTGCACGTAAAGTCACATGAGGAGACGATGATCACTGTGACAGAGCTTGCGAAACTGACGGTGCTTTCGATGGAAGAGGTGACGGAAGATGTACAGTCTTTGGAACAGCAGGGCATTGTGAAAATATTTCGTATGAAGAAGGATACATATGTGTGGCATACGATACATGAACAGAATATGCGTCACCGGCTGACGGAAGCGCTTTGCGGTTATCATGAAAAATATCCGTATCGGTATGGAATGAAAAAAGCAGAGATCCATATGACTTATATGAAAAAGGTAAAATTAAACGTATTTGATTTGTATGTGGAGATGCTGTCAGAGGAAGGTGTTTTAAAACGTCATCAGGAATTTTTGCAGCTCCCGGAATTTGAAGTGCGAAAAGATGCGGTTTATGAAAAGGTATTGAAGACAGTTCAGAAACAATTTGAAAAGGCACAGTTTGATTTTCAAAGATTTTCAGAGATTTCTTTTGGAAATATAAAACGGGAAGAAGTAGAAGATATCATGCTGTTACTGATTGATGAGGATATTGTGGTGAAAATCACGGAGGATATTTACACCTTGAAAAGCATTATTGAGAAAGCGAAAGAAGTCATTCAGAACCGACTGAAAGAGAATCCGTTGATTACGATTGCAGAGGTTCGGGATCTCCTTGGGACAAGCAGAAAAAGTGCAAAACCAATCTTGGAATATATGGATAGTATCAAAGTGACAAAGAAGAATGGAACAGAGAGTGAAAGGGTAGCTTACATATGAATTTAAAACAATTGGAGGCTTTTGTACATGTTGCGGAGGGGGAAAGCTTCTCAAAAGCGGCAAAGGAGCTGTTCTTGACACAGCCAACTGTCAGCGCTCACATAGCCGGTCTGGAGAAAGAATTGAATGCCAGATTGTTTGTAAGAAATACAAAAGAAGTAAAATTATCAGAAGAGGGAAAACTATTGTATGATTCTGCAAAACAGATTGTTGCGCTGCAGAAAAAAATTGAAAAGACGTTTTTGGAGAATGAAAAGAAGGAAGAACACTGTATTACGATTGCGGCATCTACGATACCGGCACAATATCTGCTTCCGGAGATTCTTGTGAAATTCAATGATAAATATCCGAATGAACAGTTCAAGGTCATTGAGACGGACAGTGCCAAAGTGGTGGAGAAAGTGTTGAATCATACAGTGGATATCGGCTTTACAGGGACGGTTATAGATAAGAAACATTGCAAATATGTTCCGTTTTATCAGGATGAGTTGATCATCATTGCTCCGAACAATGAGAAATTCCGGAAATTGCAGGAGACGTCCAGTGATACCGGATGGATTTTGCAGGAGCCGCTGATTATGAGAGAAGAGGGTTCCGGCACGCGAAAAGAAGCAGAAAAGCAATTGAAGAAAAGTGGAGTTGAGATTGGCAGACTCAATATTGTAGCGAGCATGGAGAATCAGGAAGCGATCAAAAAATCAGTGAGCAATGGAATGGGAGTGTCGATCATTTCCAGACTTGCGGCGGAAGAAGAAATTGCAGAAGGAGCAATTTTGGGATTTCCACTTACAAAAGAAGATGGAAAGAGAGACATCAACGTTGTGTATAACAGGAGTTTTCAGTTGTCTCATTTGTCGGAAAAATTTGTAAAGACCGTAAAAGAGATTTACAGGCAGAAGGCACAGTGTTTGCAGAAAGTGGGGGAATGAGAATGATCTATATGGATAACGCCGCAACGACAATGCGAAAACCAAAAGAAGTTGCTGAGGCAGTCATGCATGCAATGAATTCAATGGGGAATGCAGGGCGAGGTGCGAATGAAGCGTCTTTGAGCGCTGCGAGAGTAATCTATGATACAAGAGAATTACTCGCAGATTTCTTTGGCGCGGAAAATCCAAAACAGATTGTGTTTACAAGTAATTCTACAGAATCGCTCAATATTGCGATTAAAGGGATTTTGAATCCGAAGGATCATGCGATCACGACAATGTTGGAACATAATTCAGTCTTGCGTCCATTGTATGAGATGGAAGAGCGTGGAGTTGAATTGAGCATTGTGAAAAGCGACCGTAAAGGGAATATTTCTTATGAAGAGATAGAACATGAGATCCGTCAGAACACGAAAGCTATTATCTGTACACATGGATCGAATCTTACGGGAAATATGATAGATATCAAGAGAGTCGGAGAGATTGCAAAAAAGCATGGGCTTCTTTTTGTTGTGGACGCTTCTCAGACGGCGGGAGTATACCCGATCGATGTGCAGGAGATGCATATTGATATCTTGTGCTTTACCGGGCATAAAAGTCTTCTTGGACCGCAGGGAACCGGAGGGATATATGTAAGAGAAGGCGTGAAAGTACGACCTTTGAAAACCGGCGGAAGCGGTGTGCAGACGTATCATAAAAAGCATCCGGCCGAGATGCCGACAGCGCTGGAAGCAGGAACGTTGAACGGACATGGAATTGCAGGCCTGCATGCATCACTTTCTTATCTGAAAACAGAAGGGATTGAAAAGATTCGTAAGCGGGAACTGGAACATATGTGGAAGTTTTATCATGGCGTGAAAAATATTCCTGGAGTGAAGGTGTACGGTGATTTTGATACAGAAAATCGTTGCCCGATTGTGACGCTGAATATTGGAGAATATGATTCTTCGGAAGTGAGTGACGAACTGCTTGTGACGTATGGAATCAGCACAAGACCTGGGGCGCATTGTGCGCCACTGATGCATGAGGCGTTAGGAACGGTAGAACAAGGTGCGGTCAGATTCAGTTTTTCCCATTATAATACAGAGGAAGAAGTGGAAACTGCAATCAGGGCGATAGAAGAATTGGCAGAGGAAGAATAGATTTATGAGAAAAAAAGAGTTAAAATTAATCGTGACATTTCATACAACCGCAGATGCGATGGCGATGGAAAAATGCTGTAAAGAGCATCAGGTGCCAGGAAGATTGATTCCGGTTCCGCGGGAAATCTCAGCTGGGTGCGGACTTTCCTGGTGCGCGGATCTAAAAGAGCGCGAAAAGGTGCAGGAGATAATGAAAAGAGTTGGAATTGAAGAAGAAGAGATACACGAATGTATGGTGTAAAAGAAAGAATAGATTGTGCTTGTGCACAATCTATTCTTGTTCAAACCCGATTTTAAAGCGTTCTAAAACTGGCTGGAGCAGTTTCTGGCTGTATTCGGACAGTGAATACTTTCCTTTGCAAAGAACCCAGTCATAAATCAATGCCCGCTCAAACATAGCGTAAATCTTTACCAGTTCGCTTGCAGTGCTTGTAGAGGCAAACTCTCCTTTTTGAATCCCGTCTTCTATAATCTCTGTAATCCATGTGTAATAGAATCGCTTTTTATCGAGCAGCGATTTTTTGTCTTTGGTGACCAGCTGCGAGGAGTAGAGTGATGCCAACAAATGGATATCTACACTCGTCTCTATCATATAAAATAATTCTTGATTTAAAAACATCAGTTTATCGTAAGAGGGAAGATTGGGGTCTATTACTCCGGCTAATTCTTCATATTTAGAATCAAATAGATTAGACAAAGAACTTAAAAGAGCATCTTTTCCTTTGAAATAGTGATAGAAAGTTCCCTTTGAAGTCTTGGATGCAGCGATGATGTCATCTACAGTAGTGGCATCGTATCCGTTTTTGTAAAATAGATTCCATGCGGCTTTGACGATGCGGCTTTTTGTAGATTGGCGTTTTCTTGGCATGTAATTTCACTTCCTTCTTAAAAATTAATATTGTTTCAAAATGACAAAATAAAAGCGGATTGAGATAATCCGCTTTTATCATTCTTGTAAATTATAACAGAATTATTTTGTGCTGTCTAGACTAGCCTACCTGGAAACCGTATTTCAATGGGTCTGTTCCGTCAATGAGATATGTTCCAACACCTGTCAAGTAGCAGCTTCCTGTAATCATTGGGATGACAGCATCAAAATCTGCAACTTTTGTAGTCTCTTTGATCACACCTTTGAAAGTTGTTCCGATAAAGCTTTCGTAGATAAATTCTTCGCCTACTTTGATCTCTCCCCAATGATGAAGTGTAGCAAGTTTCGCGCTTGTACCTGTTCCACATGGAGAACGGTCAGCCATAGCATCTCCGAATACAACAACGTTTCTCATAGTTGCTTTGTCAGGATTTGGAGTTGGTCCGTAGAATTCTACAAGATCAACTGTATCAATGTCAAGCAATGGATGTTTTACCGGAATTTCTTTGTTAATGATTTCCATCAGCTTCATTCCTAATTTGGTGTACTCAGGAACTGTCTTTGGATTGATCTCTCCGATGTTTAATTTTGTTGTGTCGACTAATGCAAAGAAGCTTCCACCGAAAGAAATTGTAAATGGAATTTCCTGTCCGTCAACTGTAACAGAAAGGTTTTCTTTGTAAACAAATGCAGGAACGTTTGTCAATGTAACATTTTCTACCTTACCGTCTTTTACGATTGCCGTTGTGCGGATAAGTCCTGCAGGAGCATCCAATACAACAGAGTTCTCTCCTTCGTGAGATTCTACTAAACCAGCTTCGATGGCTACAGTGACAGCACCGATTGTACAGTGTCCGCACATGTTTAAGTATCCGCCTGTATCCATGAACATTACACCGAAGTCAGCTTCTTTGTTCACTGGCTCGCAAAGGAAAGCACCGAACATATCATGATGTCCTCTTGGCTCGAACATCAATGCTGTACGAACGTGATCGTAGTTGTGTTCCATCCATTTTTTCTTTTCAATCATTGTGTTTCCTTCGGGTTCCGGGAAGCCGCCGATTACGACTCTACAAAATTCTCCCACAGTATGAGCGTCTACTACTTGAAGTTGTGCTTCAAAACGATCAAAATTTACGTTGGCTTGTAATTTCATAATATACAACCTTCTTTCTTTTTATTTTTGTTTAATGCTTGCTCTGAATACACATACTAGTCATATCTCTAATTGATTTCCGATTGAGCAGTCTGTGACTGTGCTTGCATTCAATTATAGAAAATAACTATAAATTGTCATCTGACAAAGAGTGCCTGATCGGATTTTTTGAATCATAACATCTCTAAAATAAGGTAAGAAATGATAAAAAACTAACGATTAGACTATATTCTAGTATCTAGTTCAGTTTATATACACTATTATGTCCCAAAAGGCTTGAAAAGTCAATGAAATTTTGCTAAAATAAATTTAATAAAAAATGTCTAAAAAGTGTTGAAAACTGCGGAAAATTGTGATAAAGTTAGTGAGCAACGAAATGTGATATGGGGGTAGTTGGGTGACTGGTGTGCCTCCTGGTCTTCAAAACCAGTGTGGGGCGTTAAGAGCGTCCCGGGTGGGTTCGATTCCCACATGCCTCCGCCAAAA
>MJGMH1__coassemble_1869_pt1 | contig 75048 bp, 63 predicted proteins | sample MJGMH1__metabat2_high_PE_009 | metagenome-assembled genome bin MJGMH1 | reverse complement strand
AATTTGACCGCCGATAAAAAATCAAAAAAATTTACACACTTTACTTGACAAACTCCATCAAACTATTTTTTCTTTCTAATCTGATTTTTTGCTTCTTTTTCAAGATTATGAATGGTGTCAAGATACGCTTGTTCAACAGGGGCAATTGTTTTCTCTTGATATTTGAGATATTCTTTTTTTGCCTTTTCCATTGCCTGCGCGTGGCTGATTGTGCGGCTGCTTTGCAAAAGTTTTCTGTTACCCGAAGATAAGACGGTATCAAGTTGATTTATATAATCACTCATATACATCGGTTTATGCTCAATGGCGTTGATTTCGGCAAAGTCAAAATATCCGGAAACAAGGTTATTGAGCACCTTAAGTTCTGTTTCAGTCAAATAATTTTTTGCAACGCTAATGTCTTTAAGCGCCGGTATTTCACCTGAAAATGAAGTTAATCCCATAAACGGTTTTTCAGCGTCTGCACGCTCATAAATAATTTCAGCCGCGGTATGTCCGTGAGCCGCAAAATGCAATTTATTTTGAACAATCTTGAAGAACTTAACAGACTCGGCGGCTTTCGGATCGTAATCAATGCTGGTTGCATATAAATCAAGAACCTGTCTGTAAAGAACTTTTTCAGAGGAACGAATATCTCTGATTCGGTCAAGTAATTCTTTCCAATAAGAACCGCCGCCGTTTCCTTTCAATCGTTCATCATCAAGTGCAAACCCTTTTTGCATATATTCTTTTAAGATTCCCGTAGCCCAGATTCTGAACTGTGTACCGCGAAGTGATTTTACACGGTAGCCAACGGAAATAATAACATCAAGATTATAAAATCTTGTAATGTTGCTCTGCGTTTTTCCTTCCATTGCACCGTGAGGACTGGTTGTTGCAATTTCTGCAACAACCACTTTCTCATCTAGCTCTCCTTCGGTAAAAATATTTCTGATATGTCGGGAAATGGTGGATTTATCTCTTTGGAATAATTCCGCCATTTGTTCCTGCGACAGCCAAACGGTGTCACCGTCAAAGGTTGCTTTTACCTTTGTAATACCATCATCAGTGGTATAAATAATCAAGTCTGTATTCGGGTTCATAATATCCCTCCTAATTCAGAAACTGTTTTCTGACCGGTAACTACTTTCGTTGCTTTAATCTTTCTGTCAGCATACTGCACAACATCTTTAATTACGAGCTTTTGAATGGCAGATATAAGCAATTCCATAACATCATAATTTGGTCTATCGTCTTTCATTGGTAAAGAAATCTTATCGTTTTTAATTTTGGTTTTGCTAATACTGTTACCCCAAGAATATTTGTGATTTAGACTCTTAAATAAGCAAGTAGCAATATAAAAATGTTTTGATTTGCTTTTATCGCAAGTTTTGAGATATAATGCCAAATTATGACTATCATTTGAAAAGAAATCATTTTCTTGATAGCTCACAACAAATGTTTTGCCACCTATAAAAATACAATCGCCTTTTTCTAAATAACGGTCATCATATGTAATATATGAACTAACACCATTGTTTTCAGAACTTGCACATAAATAAGGGATATTACCATTATTCTCTACAATTTCAGAGGATAATATATTTGAAGTATTTTTTACATCAAATATGTCAGTTATATCAAATTCTGCAAAATTCAATGATTCGTAATCTTGAAGTGCTTGCACTTCCTCGCCGGATAATTCGTAATTATCCTGACCGCTTACTTTTAAATAAGCGGTCAGCTCAGCTATAAAGGATTCCATAAAATCAAAATCAATTTGGTTATTCTTTGTTGGAATAGGAATAGATAAATTTATAACATTTGCCATACTGGTGTCATATTCAAAAAAATCAAATTGTTTTTTCAGTATAGGCAAAATGAAATATAGCACATTCAATGTGAATTTATGGTTTTTGGGAAATAATCCTTGAAATGCACCATTATTTCCGCTCCGATAAAAACTTTCTTTTATAATTCCAATTTCTCCAACACTTGAAGTATATGCTAAAATTAGATGATTTTTTTCTACGCGCTGTAAATATTTATTATCCAATTTAATTTTTTGAGGATACTGATATCGTATATTTTGACCAAACATATGATACCCGTCTTTTACAGGGGTTAAATCTTCTTCGTTTTTAGGAACTCCTTTTATGGTATTTTTTTCAAACAAATCTCCAAGCCTATATTCGCCCCACTTAACCTTGCTCAGCTTTTCGTTAAGTGAGGCATTTATTTTCCCAGACGGTCGTCCTCCATGCTTTGATTGTTCAGAAGATTAGATACTTCCCAAGCGAGATAATCACTAACCGTTTTCTTAAAATCTTCTAAAGTCGGTTTTGTGTCAATCGGTGCAGATTGATTCCAGTCAGCGCCGCTTTCGGGATTCACATTACCCTCATAATATTCTGATTCAGTAAAAATATTTAACTTTGATTTCCCGAAACGGACTAAATCAACGATTTCTTGATAACGTTCTTTTGCATTATCTGTGTCACGGAGATTGCAGCTTGCCTTTTTACGATTGGTTCTTGTATAACCGTCATTTGAAAAATCAATAAATTTTACAATATCGTCTTTTTGGTGTGCTTCGCCCACACGGAACACATAAATATTCGTCTGAACGCTTGATTTCCCCACGAACAAATCAATAGGCATTTTGATACTTGCCAAAAGCGTACTATGCTTTAAGATTTTTTTATTATATTCTACCGCTTTGCCGCTTCCGGCGGAATTTTGAATAATGATTGCGGCATAGCCCTTGTCCATCATTGAAAGTGCTTTCTCAACAAATATCATACCGTTTCCCTGTGCCGAATATGGAGGGTTCAACACAAATGCGTCAGCAGGGAAATTTTCGTTTGTCTTGCCGAAACCGTAATTACCGTTAAAATCCTTTAATGAGTCTTTATTTAAAATGTTTGAGCTTCCGTCTCCCATTAAAATTATATTGAGAATTGCAAGCATATAAACGCTTGAAAGTATTTCAAGACCAAGCAGTTGATTTGCCTTTATTTCTGCCGATTTTAGCGCAAGCTCATCAGGAGATTTGATTTTATTTTTCGCGTCAATCAGCATTTCATTCATTGCCGCAACGAGCAATCCCGCTGAACCTGTTGCAAAATCCCAAACATAAGAATCCTTGTTCACTCTGGCAAGATTAACAAGTAAGGTCGCAACATAAGCCGGAGTAAGTACAACATCGTTGAGCTTATCCTGTGAAAAGCCGAGCCAACTATACATCTCGTTAAACAATTTTCCTGTAAAATCAGTTGTTAAACCGATTTTATAATAAATACCCAAATCGTCAACAATTTTTGTGAATACACGCTTTAACTGACTTTCACCGTTTTCAACCTTGTTGATGTTATCGGTAGTAAGCGTGTTTTGCAAGGTTCTGATGATTAAATCTCGCTTTTCCTGCGGCAAATTCTTTTCATTTAAGAATGCTCTTATTTTACGAAGAATAATATCGCCGTCACGATTACCGTCCTCAGTTAAAGATTTTAATTCCGATTTTTCTAACGGAGCCACTCTATTCGGCACGCCTAAAGTAGCAATAATAGAAGCCGCAACAAGATAAACGCGGTCGCTTTCACCGAGTCCTTTTTCGTTCTGATAAATATCATTATTCAACTTGACAAGGCTTGCATTAATTTCCTGCTCGCGCTGTTCTTTTAATTTTTCAATTTCTTCCTGTGATAATTGAAGATTTTTAACCTTTTCGATAAACTTATCAAAATTTTCTTTTTTTAAAAAAGAAAAGTCGGTATAGTCATCAATCTTTTGCCCTATACCAAAATTACTTTTGGAAACATAGTAAACGCCTATCTCATACTCTATATCACCGGTGGCGTTTTTAAATCCCGTCATACCGATAGCAATAATTTCTGTGTAACCGGTGTAATGTAAAAGTGCATTGGCATAATGAACGGCACCGTTTACAGCATAGGAATTTATGTTTTTAAAATCGGGTTGATTCTTTGCATTTCTGTTTGCTACCTTGCCGTCGGCATTGAGTTTTACAAGTCTGTCTTTATAGCCTTTATATTCAATCAAAATGGGATAGTTATTCAAATTTTTATCCTGTAATAAAAGCTTAGCGTCAGGTCGGTTGCCGCCTACTCCGCCGTTTTTTGAATAGTAATCGTTAAGGGCGGTATCAATTTCAGTATTTAAAGATTCTTGTTCTAATTTGTAATCTAATTTATATGATTTCAGCCAACCGTTTGCCAAATCGGCAATATTCGGTTCGGCGGATTGTATTTTAGCCATTATTTTTCCTCCTCAAAGCAGTGAGCCATTTTTCTTCTATAATTTTATAGTCCATCTCGTTTTCTTTACAAAAAGATTTTATTTCTTTCATTGCTTTTACATTTGGGCAGGCTTTATCAAGTTCCCAACGATTTACTGTAGAAAGTGCTACACCGATTTTTTGAGCAAATTCTTCTTGTGTAAAAAAAGCTTTTTGTCTTGTTTCACGAATAATTTCTCCTAAGTCCATATAAGAACCTCCTTGCACCGATTGGTCGTTATTTTATCATTTATTAGGCGTTTTGTCAATTCGCTAGTAACTTGTCACATTTTATAAATCTTCTGAAATTCACTTTTATTCCCTTCCGGTTAAACAAACAGAGAGGGTATTTTTTAAAATTTCTTTTCAAAAATACCCTGACTTTTCGTGTTCCCAGTTCAAACAAGTGAAAGACTAACTATTAAAAGTCAAGTCTAAAATGAAAGGTTTTTGAATGAATTGCAGAAATGCATTTCAGATATAGTTGAACCTTGAAAACTGCATGACAAACAGAGTGTCGTTGCTGGCACTCTAAAAGGAGATAGTTACAGAAAAAATTAAGCTACTGGCAGGTATGCTTTTCCTGATTTTTCCATTTCAAAAATTAAGCGCACAAGCTTCTTAGTGGCATGAGATAATGCGACATTATAATGCTTGCCTTCCGAGCGTTTCTTTTCAAGATATGTACCAAAAGATTTATCCCAGTGACAGACATATTTTGTGGCATTATAAAGGGCGTACCGGAGGTATCTGGAACCTCGTTTCTCCATATGAGAATACTACAATGGGTGCAAGCACAGTTGCAAAATACTTAAATCGACAAGGATATGTAAAAAAGAAGCGCCAAAACGGGACATTGGATGCGTTTACAGCGCATTTTGTAAAACTTGTATTGGACAATCCTATTTACTGCGGAAAAATTGCTTTTGGCAGACGAAAGACGGAAAAGATACAGGGAAGCCGTAATCAGTTTCATGTGGTGAAGCAAACCGAATATCCGGTTTATGAGGGGATTCACGAAGCGATTATTGCTGAGGAAGACTGGTTGCTGGCACAGGAGAAAAGAAAAAAGACAAGCATAAAAAATGAAAAGATTTACAGCGTGGAACATCAGCATTTATTGTCGGGCATTTTGCGTTGTTCGGAATGTGGGGCAGCTTTGTACGGAAGTGTTAATCGGAAACGAAAAAAGGATGGAAGTTTTTACAGAGATTATTGGTATTATGCCTGCAAACACCGTTTGGAATATGACGGTCATAAATGCAGTTATAAAAAACAAATTCATCAAGATAAAATAAACAACGCCGTGGTTGAGGTTATCAGGCACATTGTGCAAAACTTGCAGTTCGATACGGCAATTAAAAAGAAGCTGGAATCAAGCGTGGATTTGGAATCCTATCAAACGGAGGAAACTTCCCTAAAAGAGAATATAAGGCAGCTAACGGCGGCAAAAGACAGATTGGGAAAACAAATAGACCGTTTGGATTATTCTGACAAGTATTATGGGGAAAAATATAATGATATGCAAAACAGAATGGAATCGTTATATGATGAGATTGCAGAAGTAAACGCTTCGCTTGAAACGGTGCAAATGCAGATTCAAGGTATCCGTGAAGAACAGATTTCTCAAGAACGGGTATATGAATTTCTTGAACTGTTTGATATAATGTATGATAAGTTTACAGAAATGGAGAAAAAAGAATTTTTCCATAGTTTTATCAAAAGGATTGAAATATATCCCGAACCGCTTGAAAATGGGCAGATATTAAAAAGCATACAGTTTCGTTTCCCTGTGTATTATCAGGGAAACGAAGCGAATACATTTTTTCCGAATTTGGAAAATACGGTTGAAACTTGTGTGTTGCTACAAAGACGAACTATGTAGAAATCCTTAATTTTAGGCACTTTTTCAAGCATATCGTCTTTACGAGTGAAGGCAATAAAATCAGAAATAAAAAACTATATTAATGTTTCAGTAATTGTTGATATAGAGTGTGGTAACACAAACAATTAAATACTAAATTTGAGAGGTACTTGTAAAAGTATCCCTTTTCAATGTAAGACCTCTAGTATTGGGCGTCTATTTTTTTACTCAAAATAAAAGGAGCATTTAGATTTATGAAAAAGATATTGAAACGATTGTGTACGGGCTTCTTCGTTCTTGCGACTGTCGTTACTGCTTTGTCGACTATACTCGTTCATGCGGAAAACAAGCAATACTGTACTGGACGAAGTCAAAAGAGCGTGTCGGTATCGTTAAAAAAGTGATAAATGACGGTTCGATTGGTTCTACCTTAAGACCAAAGCCGACGCAAGCTCACGTATGAGTGGTGCAAAGCAGCCGTCTAAAAATGTCAAGGTAATACTGGAATTGTTTACGAAAGAAAAAACTCTGAGGTATTTAATACACTCTGATGCGAGAGAACCTAATCTATCAGGTATTAAGGAATTTCTTACTCAGCAACTTGAAACAGCTGTGTCTGATGATGGTAAATTTATTTTATCAGAGTATTTAGAATGCATGTATATTTATGTAGGGAACGAAGAAGATAGACGTCAATTCATAGCTACAAAAAAGTGATAACGAAACAATTAAAGGTAAATTGGTATTCGTGCTTAAAATATTCATTATAATGTTAAGAGCGGTTAGTCTTTTAAAGATTGACCGCTTTTCGCATATTTAGAGAGTGTGCCTATGAACCTACACACAAAGAGGCATATCAATTTTGTATAAGTCGCTCAGATTCCATGTTTCACCAGTAGACAGCATCTGGTAGGTAGGGTGAGAATCATATGAGCAATGGCGATAATACACCAACAGTTCAGGCGAGATATGTGATCGAAAATAATGATATTTCTAATAATGTTGTATATAATCCGTATTTCTTCAATGATAAATTTGGACTTTTCCAAGAATTAGATAATGAAGCAGCAGAAGTAATTCATGATAATTTTTGGACAACAGGTGCACCGGAATCCGGATGCGAAACAGACGAGAATTTTCTTGTAGTTCAGGAAAATGCAGGAAATTTACAGAATATGATTCCACCGGTATTGGGAGAGTTAGAAGTTGTAGATTATAGTAATTTAGAGAAGGAGATTTTAGATGCATCAGAATTGGATCTTACAAAGTATACAGAAGAGACAGTAAAAGTATTCAAAGAAGCATTGGAAAAAGCACAAGCAGTTTTGGAGAATTCAGATGCAACACAGGCTGAAGCAGATGCTGCAGTTGCTGAGCTTAGAAGTGCGATCGATGCGTTAGAGACCTTGAATGAAAAGCCTGAGAAACCGGAGGAACCGGAGAAACCAGAAGTGCCAGAAAGACCGTCTAAACCATCTGATAATAAACCAGTAGATGATTCTGTTAAGACTGGTGATGCTAGTTCGTTTACTTATTGGATAATTGTTATGGCGGGTGTAGCTGTAGTAGGTATAATTGTCATTTGCAGAAGAAAATATCGATAGAAGTACAATAAGCCAGTATTGATATCAAAGAAAAATATCTTTAAAGGATATTCTATTACTAGATGTATGGAAACGCAGATGAAGAAATATGAAAAATTCTTCAAAGCAGCAGATATTTATTGAAAAAATAGATATCTACTGCTTTTTCTGTGATAAACAGAAAATGTTATATCTTGTGGCGAAAAAGGGCGAGTTTTTCTTGAAAATACTGTTGGATTTTGAGAATAATAAATAATTTTAGAACTGAGGTTATACATTGGAAATTCTATTTTTACTTGCACATTAAAAGATTTTATGCTATATATAAAATATAAATAATAATAACTGTTATTAATATATTGAAATACTAAGGAGGATTATTTATGTTAGATCAAAAAACAATAGAAATAGTTAAGAGTACAGTACCAGCGCTAAAGGAACACGGGGTAGAAATCACAAAAACATTTTATAAAAATATGTTTGCTAATAATCCGGAGGTTAAGCCATTATTTAATATGGACAGACAAGTTTCAGGAGAGCAACCCAAAGCGTTAGCTATGGTAGTATTAGCAGCTGCTCAAAATATAGATAACTTAGAATCTTTATTACCAGCGGTAAGAAAAATAGGAGAAAAACATTGTGATGCAAAAATTAAAGAAGAGCATTATCCAATTGTTGGAGCAAATCTTCTAGGTGCAATTAAAGAGGTTTTGGGTGATGTGGCTACAGACGAGGTTATTGATGCATGGGGAAAAGCTTATGAGGTTATAGCTAAGATATTTATAGATATAGAAAAAGAAATTTACGAAACAAGAAGCAAATAATAATTATATTTAGCCATATTCATGATAGGAGTGAGTATGGCGTTTTCTTTTTTCGTTTATTATGAAATACATAAAACCCACAGGTACAGTTATATTATTGTATATGCGGCGGAATGGAGGTTATTTATGGATATTAATAAAGTTGCGAAAAGTATATTGAAGCATGTCGGTGGCGAAGAGAATATAAAAGATGTCAGCCATTGTTTTACAAGACTCCGTTTGGTGTTAAAGGATGAGACAAAAGCGGACAAACAGGCAGTAGAGCGTTTGGAAGGAGTAATTCAAGTTGTGATTTCTGGCGGACAATTTCAGATTGTACTTGGTTCAAAAGTAAATAAAGTATATGATGAGATATTGCCTATGTTGACAATGAAAAATGATCCGATGGGAGAGAATGTAAAGGTAAATCTGGCAAACTCAATTTTGCAGACGATTTCCAAGGTGTTTACCCCATTGATTCCAGCCATTGCAGCTTCAGGATTGATTAAAGGAATTTTGACGGCGGCAAGACTTTTGTCTGCTAAAAATGGCATTGATATTTCTTCCAATGATACTTATGTGCTGCTTTTTGCGGCCAGCCAGATTATTTTTTACTTCATGCCAATTTTTCTTGGCTATACGGCGGCAAAGGCGCTTAAGTGCAATGAGATCATAGCAATGACAATTGGTGGCTTTTTGTGCTATCCCCAGTTGGATATGCTAATTCAAGATGTTACTACGACAACAACATTTTTTGGAATTCCTGTGACTAAAGGGGCATGGACTATTGGCGATTCTACGAAAGTGTTCAGTTATACAGAATCGGTCATTCCGATTTTACTTGCAGTATTTGTTTTGGTGTACCTAGAAAAATTTCTGTATAAGATTATTCCACAAATAATACAGATTATTATGGTGCCGGGATTATCGATTCTTATTATGGTGCCATTAACGCTTACACTCCTCGGACCAATTGGCATCTGGGTAGGAAATAGTATTCAGACTTTATATTATGTGTTGATGGACTTTAACACTGCTATTGGTGGAGCAGTAATCGGTGGTTTGTGGGGAGTATTTGTGATTTTCGGCGCACATCGGGCATTGCTTCCGGTGGGACTCAATGATGTTGCAATGAGTGGAAAACAGAATTTATTAGCATTTGCAGGTGCGGCAAATTTTTCGCAAGGTGGTGCAGCACTTGGGGTGATGCTCAAGTCTAAGAATAAGGAATTAAAAAGTGTGGCGGCGTCTGCCGCTATTTCAGCAGCATTGGTAGGGATTACAGAACCAGCGATTTACGGTTGTAATCTTCGTTTGAAAAAGCCGATGATTTGTGCAATTGTCTGTGGAGCTATTGGTGGTGGTATTATGGGAGTAGGAGGCGTTTATGGAGATTCTTTTGCCAACAATGGAGTGCTTACTATTTTTTCCTATGCTGCTTTTGGAATGAAACCATTTTTGTTTTACTTGGCAGGTTGTATCGTGGCTTTCTTTGGAACAGCTGTTTTCACTTACATTATTGGCTTTGAAGATATTGTGGAGAAGAAAGAGGCGATTTTAGATAGCGAAACGAATAGAATCGCAGTAAAAGATGCAGAGAAAGTATGGTATGTAACTGCTCCTGTCGAAGGAAAAGCAATCGAGCTGAATCAGATTCATGATAAAGTGTTTGCAGAAGAAAGATTAGGAAAAGGAATTGCGATCATTCCGTCGAAAGGAGAAGTTGTGGCTCCGGTGGACTGTACGGTAAATGTAATTTACCCAACGCTTCATGCAATGGGGGTGACTCTGGATAATGGTGTGGAACTTTTGATTCATGTTGGAATAGATACAGTAAAACTGGAAAGAAAATACTTTAAACAATATGCACAAGAGGGAACACATATAAAAAAGGGAACAAAAATAATATCCTTTGACTTAGAAAAAATTGAAGAAGCTGGATATGATACAACAGTCTCGGTAGTAGTCGCAAATACTTTTGACTATAAAGAGGTAATTGGATTGCAGACACAGCATGCAGATATAGATACTACAGTAATCGAGATCATATAATAAAGAATAGGAGAGAAAAATAATGTCAGAAAGATTTTCGAAAAATTTTTTATGGGGGGCGTCTTCCTCGGCATTTCAGATTGAAGGAGCATGGGACGAAGATGGAAAAGGAATGACAGTGGCGGATTATAATTCATTCAAGCGTTCAAAAAAGCAGGCGGATAGCAAGGTTGCCAGCGACTTTTATCATCATTGGAAGGAAGATATTGCATTGATGAAGGAATTAGGAATGCAGATGTATCGCTTTTCTTTGTCGTGGGCAAGAATTATTCCAGATGGAGATGGAGAGGTAAACCGGGCGGGAATTGAATTTTACAGTAAGGTGATTGACTGGCTTTTGGAGAATGGGATACAGCCTTTTGTCACCTTGTATCATTTTGATCTGCCGTATGCATTGGTGGAAAAGTACAATGGATGGGAGGACAGGCGATGCGTATATGCATTTGAGCGTTATGCAAAATTATGTTTTACAGAGTTTGGGGAAAGAGTGAAATACTGGCAGGTTATCAACGAGCAAAATCTTATGATTCGTGTAGATGAGCGTATGAATATTAACGAGTCGGATGCATGGAAAGCAGATAAGATTCGGGCTCAGATGGATTATCATATGTTCCTTGCCCATGCGCTTGCAACGAGAGCGTGCCATGAAATGATACAAGATGGGAAAATTGGTCCGGCGATTTCTTCTACTTGCACATATCCTTTGACAAATAAACCGCAGGATGTATGGGCAGCAAAGATGAATGACTGTATGAAGACAAACTACTGTTTGGATATGTATCACTATGGAAAATATCCGGGGTATTATATGCGTTATTTAAAAGAGCGCAATATTGTGCCGGATATGCTTGAGGGAGATGAAGAAATTCTAGGGGCTGGAAAAATGGATTATATTGCTGTTAATTATTATCGGACACTATGTGCAAGTTATTTGCCGGCGGATGAGGAGCACCTGATTGGAATGCGCGTATTTCGTGGTAATGAGGTGGATTTTGATCAATATGGATATTTTCGCGATGAAAAGAATGAGAATTTACAGGCAAGCGAATATGGAGCGCAGATCGATCCTATGGGCTTGAGAATTGTGTTAAATGATTATTATAGCAGGTATCGTCTGCCGATGCTTATTACGGAAAATGGACTCGGAGCAGCAGATGAATTGACAGAATCTGGAGAGATACACGATTCATATCGGATTAACTATATAAAAGAACATTTGAAAGCGTGTGCAATGGCGTTAGAGGATGGCGTGGAACTAATCGGATATTCGGCGTGGTCCTTTATGGATCTTTTGAGTTCTCACCAAGGCTTTCGGAAACGTTATGGTTTTGTGTATGTGAATCGTGAGGAGCAAGATTTAAAAGATATGAAAAGAATCAAGAAAGATAGCTTTTATTGGTATCAGAATGTTATCCATACCAATGGAGCAGAGTTGCTCTAAAATACCACAGCCTACCATAATGAGAATAGGGTTAAGTTTTGTTTTTCTCAGGCAAAAAAGTGCAATTGCAAAGAAAATGATACCGCGAATATTAAGATTGGACAAACTCAGTTCCAATGTTCCGGATTCAAAGAATATGGAGAATATAATACTGAGTCCTGCGACGGCGATCATAGATACAACGACTGGGCGAAGTGTACCTAGAATATCCTGCATGATTTTTACATTTTGATATTGAATGTAGATTTTTGCCAACAACGTAACGATGATACAGGATGGGAGAATACATCCGAGTGTTGCGGCGAGTGCGCCTGGTATTCCGGCTACCTGTGTCCCAACAAAAGTCGCAGAGTTTACAGCGATTGGTCCAGGCGTCATCTCGGCGATAGTTACAAGGTCGCCGAATTCTGCCATACTAAGCCAGTGGTATTTCTCAACAACCTGTGCCTGAATGAGAGCCATAGCGGCATAACCTCCACCAAAACTGAATGCTCCAATTTGCAGATAACTGAAAAATAATTGTAAATAAATCATCAGTGTTTTGCCTCCTGTTTTGTGATAATAGCTTTTATGATTGCGAATGCAATACATATTAAGATAATGAAAACGACATTAATTTTTAGATAATAGTTTGCAATGAAGGCGCAGAGCATAATGAGAATTGGACCTGCTTTTTTTTGACGGATAATTCCAGAACCCATATCCCATACGACAGATACGATCACCGCACCTACGCCGGCCCACATTCCATTCAGTAAAGCCAGCACGGCAGTGTTTTCTTGAAACAGTGTATAAAATCCGGAAATAATTGAAATGACAAAAAATGGTGGAATGATTGCACCCAGTATGGAAAAAATCACACCGGGAACGCCGCATAATTTGTATCCTATCACAATAGCTCCATTGACAGCAACTGCACCAGGAGATGATTGGGCGATTGCAATCAGATCCAGCATCTCGTTTTCGTCGATCCAATGCAGATTATCTACAAATTTCGTTTTCATTAGAGAGATGATAACATATCCACCACCGAATGTAAAAGTGCTGAGATAAAGAGTAGAAAAGAATAATTTTTTTAAAAGTAGCGTTTTATTGATGTTCTGTTTCATGAATTACATTCTCCGATCCTCAAAGGCCCCTTCTGCCATCGCTTTGATGGAGGAGGCGTACTCTGAAGGTGTCATATCTGTGATTTTTTTGAACTGCCTTGAAAAATAGTGTATGGATGTATAGCCAAGCTGCTCAGAAATCTGTGTGAAATTCATGTGCCCGGTACGAATCATTTCTTTTGCAGTCTCGATTTTCATATTAGAGAAATATTCAATAATTCCAAGTCCGGTCTTTTGTTGGAATAGTTTTTGTAACTGCGACCGCCCAATCATATTGTCTTTGCAGATTTGTTCGATTGTAATGCGAGAATTCAGGTGCATCTCCATATAGTGAATGATTCGGTTCAATACTTCTGTATCGCTTTTCATTTTGGTCACTTTCAAAGAAGAAAGTGTGTTGTCAGTGTGTGTGATAGAGGAATGGTTATATCTTCTCATCAGGTGGATTAGGAAATATTCCAAATGAATCCGAATTAACTGTTCAGCGTCTGGTGCGGCTGAAGCGGTGCGAAGCATTTCGGTCTGATAAGGATCATCGAGCCTTCCTTTAAACACAGTCTTTGCCTCGGCAATAATATCGGCTAAGATATTCCGTTCCAATTCATCAATTTTTAAAATGCGATCTTCAAAAAATGCCATTGCAGCACTCTTGCAGTGAAAAGAAATTACAACTAGATTCGGAGCGGATGTTCCGGTAGCATCTACAGTATGGAATTCATTTGGTTTGTGAAAAGCTACTTGTCCTTTTTTTAAAATTATATCAGAATCGCCCATCCGAATCTTCACATCGCCTTTGTCTACACACACGAATTCCCAAAAATTATGTGCTTCTCCAGGGAAAGAAAAGTCGCTCATATATTCAAAGTAATGTATTGTAACTAACTCGGTTATAGAGATAGATTCTCTCAGACTTATACTTTTGTATCGCATAAGATTACCTGCTTTCTCTTGTGATAGTTTTAAGTATAAATGCTTTTTTTTGAGAATGCAATAATAAAAGATGTTAGTTATATTGTTGTGAGATAGTGTGAAAAGTGCAAAGTTAGCGCGAAGGCATTGGTGAGGAGATGCTGTCAAAAATAGAAACAAGGTTGTTTTGGATAAAGGGAAAAATCTTTTCAATAAAAAAATGTAGAAAATATATGAAAAAGAGAAACTAGTATAAAAAGTAAGTTGGAAATTTTGTACAATACTTATGTTGTTTTGAATAGCAAGATATATAAAAAAATGAGCAAAATAACTCTTGAAAAGGAATTGGAGATGGAGTATGATTTTTCTATACCAAAAGAACGGAGTGTTCCGTTTTAAAATAAGAAGGAGGAAAAGGTATGAAAATGAAAAAGTTACTTTGTCTAGTACTTGCAGGTGTAATGACATTGAGTGTTGCAGCTTGTGGGTCGAAAGACGATGGAGGAAAAGACAAAGCAGAAGATGGAAAGACGTTAAAAGTAGCAGCAGTAGAAACTGCATATGGTAAAGATATGTGGGAAAAAGTAGCAGATGCTTTTGAAGCTGCTAATGAAGGTGTGACTGTAGAGCTTACAATTGATAAAAAATTGGAAGATGTAATTACACCAGATATGAAAGCAGGTAACTATCCAGATGTTATCATGCGTGCGGTAGGTGCAGAGTCAGGTATGACAGAGACATTTATCAGAGATAACAACTTAGTTGATTTGACAGATGTGTTAGAGATGACAGTACCAGGTGAAGAAGTGACAGTAGGAGAAAAGATTCTTCCAGGATTTACAGAGAACACAATTACAAATCCTTATGGAGACGGAAAGACATATTTGATGCCAATGTTCTACGGACCATGTGGATTGTTTTACAATCAAGGGCTTTTTGAAGAAAAAGGTTGGACAGTTCCAACAACTTGGGATGAGATGTGGGAATTAGGAGAAAAAGCAAAGGCTGAAGGAATTGCTTTATTTACATATCCAACAACAGGATACTTTGATGCATTTTTCTATGCATTACTTCACGAAGCAATGGGAGAAGAAGCGTTTACAAAAGCACTTCAGTATGAAGAAGGAATCTGGGATACTCCAGAAGCGCAGAAAGTATTTGATATCATTGGAAAATTAGCTTCTTACACAGAAAAGACAACACCGGCAAATGCTAATGACAATGATTTCCAGAAAAATCAGCAATTAATTTTAGACAACAAAGCGCTCTTTATGCCAAACGGTAATTGGGTAATCGGTGAGATGAAAGATGCTCCACGTGCAGAGGGATTTGAGTGGGGATTCACAGCTCTTCCAGCAGTAGAACAGGGTGGAGAAAGAGCTTCTTACTCATTCTTTGAGCAGACATGGATGCCAAAAGAAGCAAAGAATCAGGATCTTGGAAAAGAGTTTATCGCATTCTTATATTCAGATGAAGCAGCAGAGATTTTTGCAAATGAAGGCGGAGCTGTACAGCCAATTGCTGGAATGTCAGACAAGTTAAAAGATGATGCAAAAACATACTACAGCATCTACGATACAGGTGCAGTTGCAGTATTAGATGCATTTGCTACAACAGAACCAGTAGAAGGTCTTACTGTAAGAGGTGCATTCTTTGATCCTGTAAACTCTTTAGTATCTGGAGACAAGACACAAGAAGATTGGGTTAAACAGTTTAAAGAAGCTAGCGATACTTTCAGAGGTGCGTTAAAAAAATAAACTTGAAATGACTATAAATAGTCAGAAAAGAAACAGCCGGCTATGAGTTTTTTATGAGCCGGCTGTTTTTATGAAATCAGTAAGATTTGACTTGAGATTAAGATTAGGAGATGACTAAATGAGAAAAGAGAAAGGTAGAGGGAGATTTATATTCTTTTGTTTGGCTCCCGCTGTAATTTTATTTGTAGTATTTATGATCATTCCTACTATTGATGTATTTCGCATGTCTATGTTCAAATGGGGAGGATATACGGCAGATAAAACATTTGTAGGGTTGCAAAATTTTCAGACGTTGTTCAAAAGTGAAAAGTTTTATCAAGCATTTCAAAATACAGTTTTGCTAATTGTTGTTGTAACGTTGTTTACATTTGCATTTTCACTTATATTTGCAGCAATTCTGACAAGGGAGAAAATCAAAGGACAGAATTTCTTTAGGGTTATTTTTTACATTCCAAATATTTTATCTGTTGTAGTAATTAGTGCGATTTTCTCAGCCATCTATGATCCAAATCAGGGATTGTTGAACTCCTTCTTGAATCTGTTTAGAGGGGCAAAAGGAGCTGAGAATCCGGTTTTATGGCTTGGTGATCAAAAGCTTGTTATCTATAGTATTGTAATTGCAATGGTTTGGCAGGCGATTGGATATTACATGGTTATGTATATGGCAAGTATGGCAAATGTTCCAGAAAGTCTTTATGAATCAGCAGGGCTTGAGGGAGCAGGAAAGATTAAGCAATTCTTCTCCATTACTCTTCCACTGATTTGGACAAATATCAGAACAACATTGACATTCTTTATTATCAGTACGATCAATATGAGTTTCTTGTTTGTAAAAGCAATGACTAATGGTGGTCCGGACGGAGCATCAAACGTATTCTTAAGTTACATGTATCAAGAAGCATATACGAACTCTTCCTATGGTTATGGTATGGCAATTGGTTCAGTTGTATTTATTTTCTCATTTGCATTAGCTGGTATTTTGAATTTTGTAACAAAACGTGAAGAGATTGAATTCTAGGGGAGGTAAAAAGATGAGCAGAAAAAGTAAAGGAACAATTCATGAGACATCGAAACTTGCTAAGTTTTTTATTTATATCCCATTGGTTCTTTTGACAATCACAATTATTGTGCCAGTATTTTGGGTGTTTATGGCATCTATCAAAGAGAATTCTGAGTTCTATAGAAATCCATGGGCACTGCCAGCAGGAGTGTATTTCCAGAATTTTGTAGACGCATGGGAAAGTGCAAATATGGGTTCTTACATGTTGAACTCAGTTATTGTAACAGCAGTGGCAATCTTTTTGCTTGTTATTATTGCGTTGCCAGCATCGTATGTATTGGCAAGATTTAAATTTAAAACAAGTAAGTTTTGGAATGTTTTATTCATGGCAGGTTTGTTTATTAATGTAAACTATATTGTAGTACCTATTTTCCTTATGTTGAATAATGGTGATACATTCCTATACAAAACATTTGGAAGTACATTTTTTATGAATAATTTATTTGTACTTGCAGTTGTGTATGCGGCTACAGCGCTTCCATTTACAATCTATCTTTTATCAGGATATTTCAAATCATTGGCAAAAGACTACGAGGAAGCGGCTTACGTGGATGGAGCAGGCTATTTTAGAACAATGGTTCAGATTATTATTCCGATGGCGAAACCAAGTATTGTAACAATTATTTTGTTCAACTTCCTCGCTTTTTGGAATGAATATATTATTTCTATGACATTGTTGACAGATCCGAAATTAAAGACACTTCCGGTAGGTTTGATGAATTTGATGGCTGCACAGAGATCGGCTGTACAGTACGGAAAAATGTATGCGGGACTTGTCATTGTAATGCTTCCAACACTTATCCTTTATATGTGTGTTCAGAAGAAACTGACGCAGGGAATGACAGTTGGCGGATTGAAAGGCTAAGGAGGAAATACTATGAGCGAAAACGCAAAAAAAATATTGATTGGCATTATCGTAGCAGTTATATTTGTTGCAAGTGTTGCCTTAGTTGTAGTAGGACAAAAACATATAGGACCGAAAGGTCTTGGAATGATGATGGTTGGCTTGCTTGGTCTGGTATCTTTACTTGGACTATATAACAGGCAGTATAAGTAATCGTATGGAACATAAATTGATTTTTAAAGAAAATATTAAAAGGTGGGATGAAGCCATTCCACTGGGAAATGGCCGAATCGGTTCTCTTATTTGGGGGGAACCGACGGCGTTAAGGTTTAGTTTGGACAGAACAGATATTTGGGATTTGTCAGTTCCTATGAATACAGAGCGAAAAGAGTTCTGCTATAAAAATCTAGTGAGGCTTGCAAAAGAAAAAAAGACGCAAGAGATCCGGGAGCTGTTCGATGCCCCATACAACTATCCGACTCCAACGAAATTACCGGCAGGAAAACTAATTTTTGATTTTAAAAATATGAGCAAAGTGAAGTCTGTTTTGGATTTACAGATAGCAGAGGCTGAGTTAGATGTAACAGGTCCATCTGAATGCTATAAAGTATATTCTTTTTGCCATGCAGTTTCAAAGACTGGTATGATAAAGATAGGAACAACAAGGGATAAATTTTCTGTTAAATTGTTAAGTCCACAATTTGGAAGTCAAAATGAAAAAGAAGAGGTGTATTATAATCCGAAAGAAAGAGAGATATCTCAGGGAGGTTTGGAAAAACTTCATTATTCTGAAGCAGTCAGAGGAGAGGCGAATGGCGCTCCTTCTTTTTTATGGTTTACACAGGAAGTGGATGAAAGATTTTCATATGGGATAGTGGCAGGAGTGCTTGGAAAAGAGCAGGAGACGTTAGTGTTTTATCGGATTATCACTTCCAATGATGGCGAAAATTGGCTGGAAGATGCAAAGAGGCAATTAAAAGAAGAATTATTGGCAGGATATGAGATAAGTCAAAGAGAACATCGTATTTGGTGGAAGAGATATTGGGAAAAAAGCAAAGTTATGCTTCCGGATTCATTGTTTGAAAAACAGTGGTATGTGACAAATTATTTATTTGCCTCATGTTCAAGAAAAGGCTCTTATCCAATGCCACTCCAAGGAGTGTGGACTGCAGATGATGGAAATCTGCCACCGTGGAAGGGAGACTATCATCATGATCTGAATACACAGTTTAGCTATACACATTTTTATAAGGCAAATCATTTGGAAGAAGGAGAGAGTTTCATTGATTTTCTCTGGGATTCTATGGGTGCCGCAAGAAAATTTGCAAAAGTTTTTTATGAGACAGATGGAATCTGCCTGCCAGGTGTTATGACAATAGACGGAAAACCACTCGGAGGATGGCCAATGTATTCTTTGTCTCCAGTACATCAGATTTGGCTGTGTCAGTCATTCGAACTTTATTATCGTTATACTGGGGATGAGACATTTCTTCGAGAGCGTGCGTGGATATATTTTGAGGAAACAGCCAAATGTATTACCAGTCTTTTGGAAGAAGGCGAGGATGGATATTACTATCTTCCCGTCTCTAGTTCTCCTGAGATACATGATGATGAAGCAGAAGCATGGGTGACCCCGAACAGTAACTATGATTTAGCTCTTTTAAGATATCTATATGCCATGTTGATAGAATTTTCTGACAGGCTTGAGAATGTGCAAAAAGAAAAATGGGAAAATGTAATGAAAAAACTTCCGCACTTGGCAGTAAATGAAAAAAATGTATTGATGATTTCACCAGATGAAAGTCTGGAAGAATCACATAGACATTTATCAAACGCGATGGCAATATGTCCATTGTATTTGTATCGTTATGACAACGAGGAAGAAAAGGAAATTATTGACGCGGTAGTAGAAGATTATGAGCGTCTCGGAACAGGAATGTGGGTTGGTTTTAGCTTTGCATGGATGGCGCATTTGTATGCGATTCAAAAGAATGGTGAGGGAGCATTTGACAGGCTGAGAATCTTTTGGGAAAGCTTTTGCTCTGTGAATGGTTTCCATCTGAATGGAGATTATAAAAAGCGCGGTTATACAACTTTCCATTATCGTCCATTTACATTAGAAGCGAATATGTATGCAGCAGATGCATTACAGGAGATGTTGATGCAAATGCATGATGGTGTGATTGAGCTATTTCCAGCAGTACCGCAAAAATGGAAAGATGAGCAGGTTGGGTTTGAAGGATTCCGTGGAGAAAAAGGTATTTTGATTTCTGCAAAGATGAAAAATAGTGATATATGCGAAGTTCAACTGAAGGCTCAGCATGAGCAGAGCGTTTTAGTAAAAATTGGAAAAGAAAAGAAAGCGGAAGTTTATTTGAAAGCAGGAGAAACAAAATATATAACATTGTAAGCAAGAATCAAATAGATTTCATTTCTAAAGTTCATTATACTATTGAGAAGAAAAAGACTATGATTGAACGTAAGAGAGGAGAAGTATTAGAATGAGCGAAAAGTTAAGAGGAAGAGTCACAATTCCTACAGATGTGGACGTAGTTCCTGAGACATTGGAACTGGTAAAACGTTGGGGAGCAGATGCGATCCGTGACTGTGATGGAACAGACTATCCGGCAGAATTGAGAGATGTAGATGCGAAAGTGTATTCTACATATTACACAACAAGAAAAGATAATGCATGGGCAAAGGCGAATCCAGATGAGATTCAGCAGATGTACATTATGACATCTTTCCATACAGCTGTGGAAGCTGAGTTATCTATCCACTTGATGGATCACTTATATCCAGATATGTTGAAAGTAAATTCTCACGATGATATCAGAAGATGGTGGGAAGTCATTGACCGTACAACAGGAGAAGTTGTTCCGGTAGAAGAGTGGGATTACAGTGAAGAGACAGGAGATGTCACAATTCACAACGCAAAGAAATTCCATGATTATACAGTAAGTTTCCTTGCATATATTATGTGGGATCCGGTACATATGTACAATGCAGTTGTCAATGACTGGCAGGGTGTGGAAAAACAGATTACATTCGACGTTCGTCAGCCAAAGACAAAAGAATTTACAATGAAACGTCTTCGCAAATATATCGAGGACAACCCGCATATTGATGTTATCCGTTATACAACATTTTTCCATCAGTTCACATTGATCTTTGATGAACTTGCAAGAGAAAAATATGTAGACTGGTACGGATATTCAGCATCAGTAAGCCCATATATTTTGGAACAGTTTGAGCAGGAAGTTGGATATAAATTTAGACCAGAATACATTATCGATCAAGGTTACATGAACAATCAGTATCGTATTCCATCAAAAGAGTTTAAAGACTTCCAGGCATTCCAGAGAAGAGAAGTTGCAAAACTTGCAAAAGAGATGGTAGACATCACACATGAGATGGGTAAAGAAGCAATGATGTTCCTTGGAGACCACTGGATTGGTATGGAACCATTCATGGATGAATTCAAATCCGTTGGTTTGGATGCTGTAGTAGGAAGTGTTGGTAATGGTTCTACACTTCGTCTGATCAGTGATATTCCAAATGTAAAATATACAGAAGGACGTTTCCTTCCATACTTCTTCCCGGATACATTCCATGAAGGCGGAGATCCGGTAAAAGAAGCAAAAGTAAACTGGGTAACAGCAAGACGTGCGATTCTTAGAAAACCAATCGACAGAATCGGATACGGCGGATATTTGAAACTTGCTTTAGACTTCCCTGAGTTTATTGATTATGTGGAAAGTGTATGTGATGAATTCCGTACATTATACGAAAACATTAAAGGAACAACTCCATACTGCGTGAAGACAGTTGCAGTATTGAACAGCTGGGGCAAGATGAGAGCATGGGGCAATCACATGGTTCACCACGCGTTATATCAAAAACAGAACTATTCTTACGCAGGAATCGTAGAGGCGCTTTCCGGAGCACCATTTGATGTACGTTTTATCAGCTTTGATGATATCAAAAATGATCCGAAGGTGTTAAATGACATCGATGTTATCATCAACGTAGGTGGCGCATACACAGCACACAGCGGTGGTTCTGCATGGGCAGACGAGACAATCGTAACAGCAGTGAAGAAATTTATCTACAACGGTGGCGGATTTATCGGTGTTGGTGAGCCGACAGCTTACCAGTGGGAAGGACGTTACTTCCAGCTTGCAAATGCACTCGGTGTAGAAAAAGAAAACGGATTTAACTTAAATACAGATAAATATAACTGGGAAGAACATGATCACTTTATCAAAGAAGACTGCACAAAAGATATTGATTTCGGAGAAGGACAGAAGAATATCTTCGCGTTGGACGGAACAACAATCTTAAGACAGATTGACAAAGAAGTTCAGATGGCAGTAAATGATTTTGGTAACGGACGTTGTGTATACATCAGCGGGCTTCCATACAGCTTTGAAAACAGCCGTCTGTTATACCGTTCTATCCTTTGGTCAGCACATGACGAGGACAACCTTCACAAATGGTTCAGTACGAACTTCAATGTAGAAGTACATGCTTATGTGAAGAATGGAAAATACTGTGTTGTAAATAACACATATGAGCCACAGAGCACAACAGTATACAAAGGTGATGGAACAAGCTTTGAGTTAGATTTGGATGCAAATGAAATCATCTGGTATGAAATCTAATTAGAGAAAATTAAAAAGATACCATAGCTTACATTCCTAATTTGGAAATATAGGCTATGGTGCTTTTATTTTAAGATGAAGTAGAGTCTTTTTTTTCAATGAGTTTTCTACATTCGTTTGGAGTCATGTTTGTTTCCCGTTTAAAAACTTGAGAAAAATATGATTGAGAAGAAAATCCTATCATATTAGCAATTTTTGCGACAGAATGATTTGTAGTTTCCAAAAGATGCTTGGCTTCTTGAATTCTTTTCGTGATGAGATAATTAATAGGTGATGTGCCCTTGTATTCTTTGAAAGAATGAACGAGATAATACTTGTTTAGATAGGTCAAATCACTTAACGTCTGGAGTGTAATATCCTCTGTAAAATGTTCGTCGATATATTGTTCGACAAAACGGCATTCTTTTGTAATCTTCTTTGTTGGTGCAATTGCTAATTTTTTCTTTGTTCGCCGGACTAAAGTTAAGATCAATGCCTCTAATAAATTCTGGCAAATTGTCTCGAAATACTCTCCTTTATTTTGAATCTCCCGAAGGAGTGTCTTAAGATAAAAAGAAAATTCTTCCTTGTGTTCACGGAAATTATGCAGGCTATAGTCGTAGATAGAATCAAGATTTCCGTCTTTAAATTTTAATCCATTAATTCCTAATGCAATATATTCAAGAGGCTTGTTTTTGTCACTGAGCTCAGTGTGTGAAACATTAGGGTTGACGATAACAAGATCATCTTCTTTTACGGGAAATTTTTTCCCTTCTACAAGAAAAAAGCCACTACCATGAATGACATAAAATAATTCAGTAAAATGATGCGTATGTGCAATACTATGCCAGTCCGTATCGTATCGGGCTTGAGTGATATAAAGTAAGCGTATATCTAATTTTTCAAATTCAGTCTCTTCAAGACCATAACGACGATTGCTCATGTAAACATTCTCCCTTGTAATTTTATGATTTTTAATGATATTATATCTTATAGAATTCTAGAATGCAAAGAAAAAGTGTAAATAATACAAACATAGAGATTAATCAGATAAAGATTTTTAAAGACATTTGTACTAGAATATGAGTTAGAAAAGAAATTGGGGTTTGGAGGTCTTAATCATGAAAAAACCAGTATTAGTAATTATGGCAGCAGGAATGGGAAGCAGATATGGCGGATTAAAACAGATTGATCCGGTGGACGAGCAAGGTCATATCATTATGGATTTCTCAATCTATGATGCAAAAAAAGCGGGATTTGAAAAAGTAGTATTTATCATTAAAAAAGAAAATGAGGCTGATTTTAAAGAAGCTGTCGGAAAACGCATGGAAGAAGTAATGGAAGTATCTTATGTATTCCAGGATTTACATAACTTGCCGGAAGGATATGAAGTGCCAGAAGGACGTGTGAAACCATGGGGAACAGCGCATGCAGTATTCAGCGGTATCGATGAGATTGACGGACCTTTCGCAGTAATCAATGCAGATGATTACTATGGGAGAGATGCATTCCAGAAAATTTATGACTACCTGTCAACACACGAAGACGATGATAAATTCCGTTACACAATGGTAGGTTATCAATTGGAAAATACATTGACTGAGAATGGTCATGTGGCACGTGGTGTCTGCACGATGAATGAAGCCGGAGAGCTTGTGAGCGTTGTGGAAAGAACACGCATCGAGAAAAAAGGAGACGGAGCAGCGTATACAGAAGATGAGGGAGAGACATGGGCAGAACTTCCAAAAGGAAGCATTGTTTCTATGAATATGTGGGGATTCACAGCAAGCATTCTTCAGGAGATTAAGAACGGATTTACAGCATTTTTAGATGAGGGACTTAAGACAAATCCTTTGAAATGTGAATACTTCCTTCCGACAGTTGTAAGCAATCTGCTCGCAGAAGACCGTGCAACAGTGGCAGTTCTGACATCAGCAGACAAATGGTACGGAGTGACATATAAAGAAGATAAACCGGTTGTGGTGAATGCGATTAAAAATATGAAAGAATCAGGTTTGTATCCAGAGAACCTGTGGGGAGAAAAATAATGGGAAGAATTTCAGATAGACAAATAGATGAAGCAATTGCAAATTTTAGATTTGAAGGGACATTGATTGAACAAAGACCATATGGAAACGGACACATCAATGATACATTCCTTTTGACCTTTGATATCGGGGAGATGGGAAGACTGCGTGTGATTTTACAGTGCATGAACAAATCCATTTTTACAAGACCGGTAGAACTTATGGAGAATGTTTTAGGAGTGACTTCTTATCTGCGCAAAAAGATTATTGAGAACGGTGGAGATCCAGAAAGAGAGACTTTGAACGTAATTCGCACTGTAGCAAACAGACCATATTTTGTGGATTCACAGGGAGATTACTGGAGAGCATATAAATTCATCGAAGGGGCAACAAGCTATGATCAGGTAGAGACACCGGAAGATTTCTATCAGAGTGCAGTTTCATTTGGTAATTTCCAAAGACTGCTTGCAGACTATCCGGCAGAGACACTTCATGAGACGATTGTAGGTTTCCATGATACAAAAGCAAGATTTGCTACATTCAAGAAAGCGGTAGAAGAAGATGTGTGCGGACGTGCAGCATCTGTACAAAAAGAAATCGATTTTGTACTTGCACATGAAGACGTTGCAAATGTATTCGGAGATATGCTCGCAAATGGAGAACTTCCACTTCGTGTTACTCACAATGACACAAAATTGAATAACATCATGATTGATGACAAGACAGGAAAAGGTATCTGTGTGATCGACTTAGACACTGTTATGCCGGGACTTGCAATGAATGACTTTGGTGATTCTATCCGTTTTGGCGCAAGTACAGCAGCAGAAGACGAGCAGGATCTTTCAAAAGTATCTTGTGATATGGAATTGTTTGATGTGTATGCAAAAGGTTTCATTGAAGGATGCGGCGGCAAATTGACACAGAAAGAAATTGAAATGATGCCGATGGGAGCAAAAGTAATGACATTTGAATGTGGTATGAGATTCCTCACTGACCACCTTCAGGGAGATACATACTTTAAGATCCACAGAGAGAACCATAACCTTGACAGATGTCGTACACAGTTTAAACTGGTAGAAGACATGGAAGCAAAATGGGATACAATGCAGGAAATCATTAAAAAATACAATTCATAACAGAAAAAATGTTTTGAAACAAAATAGTTGTATATATTAGAGCGAAGTATTATAATAAAGGGCGGGAGAAAAACTCTCGTCCTTGTTAACAAGATGATTAGAAGGAGGATACAATTATGACGATTTTAGTAACAGGTGGAGCAGGATATATCGGAAGCCATACATGTATTGAACTGATCAGTGCAGGATATGATGTGGTTGTAGTAGACAATTTGTGTAATTCTTGTAAAGAAGCGTTAGACCGTGTGGAAAAGATTGTCGGAAAGACAATTAAGTTCTATGAAGCAGATATTCGTGATGCGGAAGCGATGAAAAATATCTTTGAGAAAGAAGATATTGATGCAGTAATTCATTTTGCAGGATTGAAATCAGTAGGTGAATCTGTAGCGAAACCATTAGAATATTATGATAACAATATTGCAGGAACTTTGGTGCTTTGTGATGCGATGAGAAATGCAGGCGTGAAGAATATTATCTTCAGCTCTTCTGCAACAGTTTATGGAGATCCTGCATTCGTACCGATCACAGAAGAATGCCCAAAAGGACAGTGCACAAATCCATACGGATGGTCAAAATCAATGCTGGAACAGATTTTAACAGATCTTCACACAGCAGATTCAGAATGGAATGTAGTATTACTTCGTTACTTCAATCCGGTTGGAGCACATAAGAGCGGAACAATCGGAGAGAATCCAAAAGGAATTCCAAACAACTTAATGCCATACATCACACAGGTAGCGGTTGGCAAATTGGAATGCCTTGGAGTATTCGGTGATGATTATGATACACCGGATGGAACAGGGGTACGTGATTACATCCATGTAGTAGACCTTGCGCTTGGACACGTAAAAGCGTTGAAGAAGATTGAAGAAAAAGCAGGAGTGAAAGTTTACAATCTTGGAACAGGAAACGGATACTCTGTACTTGATATGGTAAAAGCATTCGGAAAAGCATGCGGAAAAGAGATTCCATATCAGATCAAGGCAAGAAGACCTGGTGATATTGCATCATGTTATGCAGACCCAACAAAAGCGAAAGAAGAACTTGGCTGGGTAGCAGAAAGAGGACTTGATGAGATGTGCGAGGATTCTTGGAGATGGCAGTCAAACAATCCAGAAGGATATGTGGAATAAAAAGAGCGAATGATATGAAAAGCTCCCTGATAACCTAATTTTAAGGTTACCAGGGAGCTTTTTACATAAATACTATTTTTTGCGTCTAGAACCGAATACAGAAACGATTCCTGCAAGAGAGAATAATCCGAAGAGTCCAGGGGTAGCAGCGTTTGCCATGTCTCCCGTATGGACTTCGTTTTTCTTCTTTTCTTTCTTAGCGGTATTTGGTGTTTCTGTTTTTGGCTTTTCCGTTTGTGGTACTTCCGGTTTCGGATTTTCTACCACAGGTTTATCATTTAACAGTGTATTTTGTGCAGTGAGCAGAGCAGCTGCAGTACTTTGAATTGCAGAAGAATTTGCATAGTCAAAGTCTTTGATTGATTCTTTTAATGCGGCAATTGATTTTGCGTAAGCCTCTAAAACACCTTTATTGTGGTCTTTTTTGCTTTCTAGTTGATAGATTGTTTCAGCATTGGAAACAAGGGATTCCATGGCAGATTTTGCTGCGAGATATATAGCTCCTTTTTCGTGGTCTAAAGCTGCCTGGAAATTATTATATGCTGTTTTAAAAGTATCTATATTATAGACACCATTGTTGCTTACAAGAGCATCTTTTAATGCATTGGTAATGGTAATCGCATTAGCGTAGCGCTCCTCTGGTTTTTGAGTTTCACTGAGATAAGACCACCATTTATTTGCGGTTTCAACAGAGGCAGCTGCATCGTTCAAATTGGCTTTGAAACTCTCAGAATAGCTTTCGCTCTGTTTTGCCAGAATCGCATTTGCTTCTTCGAATAATTTCAGAATTGTCTCATCAATAGGTGCTTTTTCCAATTTTTCAAGAATTGCAGTTACTTCTGCCAGATAAGTCTCGTTATAATAATCTTTATGTGCCATAATATCGGACTGGATATTTTCTAATTTTTTGACCAGATCAGTTTTCGTTTCCTCTGCTTGCTCTAACGCATATTTTTTTGCTGCATCTACATAAGCTTTGGCAGCTGACTTCAATTCCTTTCCAGCTGTCGCATAATTGGAATAGTCCTTGTTGTCTACGGCAGTTTTTAATGTAGCAAGTGCAGCGTCATAAGCAGTTTTTTCGTTTCCTGTATAGCCGATAAAAGCAACTTCACCTGCCTGATTTTCAGAATCTGTCATTACTGCAGAGGCAAGCAAATTATATGCAGAAACTAAATTTCCATATCCGTAGGAATAATAGTCATTCAGCATTTGCGAATTAAGAGAACTTTCTCCTCGTAATAGAACGTCTGTAATTTCGGAAAAATCTCCTGTAAAGTAAGAAACAGTATCTTTCCAAAGAACATCAGCAGTAGCAAGTGTTTGGTCATCAGTGATTACAAGCGATTCAAACACCTTAATATCAGTAGCAGGTTTTGGATTCTTAGGATCTGCATTTGGGTTTGAAATAGCACCAAGAGATCCAGAGCCTAAATCATAGAGTTCTTTATAGGAAGCTGCAAGATTCTTTCCTTTTGTCAAAATAGAAGTATTCAGATTTTTCCCAATATTGCTTAGGAGCGTATTAGCTTCCGCAGAAATTGATTGAAAATTTTTACCGTTTGCAAGTGCATAGGAGAAATTTGCATCATCATTTTTTAAATTAGTGATATATTCTTCCAATTTGCCATTGCATGTCTCCAATTGAGTAAGGTACTCTGGGAGATATAATTCCGGAGTTGTGTATAGAATAGATGAGAGCTGTTTTGAAATAATACGAAGCTCTTCTAACCAATAATTAGAGTAGTTTTCAGCGTAATCGGAAGCACTTTGAAGAATATATTGCAATGCGTCAATATTACTTACAAAGTCTTCTTCGAAACTTGTGAGCAGACCATCCATATCTACATTTGGATTTTTTATCCATTCGTCATACAGGGATTTCTGTAATTCCTCTACAGTAACTATTTGACCACTTGTAGAGCCATTTGGATAAGCTGCTAGAATCAGACCGAGAAAATTAGCAGATTCAGGATCGTTTTCTAGGAGTTTCTTTACATTTTGTTTTGCAGTATCTGATAATGCCCAATAATCTTTCGCTACAGAGAGTGCAAGGTCATTGAGACTAGCAGCTAAACTGTCCATCATTTTTGGATATTCTGGCGTTGTATTTCCAGTAGTTGGAGATTCTTTCTCAGCTTTTGGTGTTTCAACAGCCTCTGCTGTTGTTTCTGTATTGGCAGTAGTCTCAACAGCAGGAATATTTTCCGCAGGTTCAGCAGCCATAACAGGTGATACAGCTCCTAATGTGAGTGTACCGGATAATAAAAGTGCCATAATTTGTTTCTTTTTCATAAGGTTTCTCCTTTCTAATAATTAATGAGCTTATTATAACAAAAAAATGTTCATAAGCATATAGATTTTTGAAAATTATGGAAAAAAATATATAAAAACAGCCAGCTCGAATAAGTATAAAAGCTGACTATTTTCCATATTGACATGTATATTGTAGAAAGATATGCGCACACGGCAAACTTCTTTATCTCATAAACTCATTGATTACGTGAAGTACACCGTCTTCGTCGTTTGATTTCGTGATATAGTCTGCTGTCTTTTTGAGGATTGGCTGTGCGTTTTCCATCGCGACGCCAAGACCTGCGTATTCAATCATGGTGAGGTCATTGAAACCGTCACCACAGCAGATCATCTGATCAGCGGACATTCCCAGATAGTTCAGAAGTTTCTGGAGAGAGTGTGCCTTATCAATATTTTGTGGCATCACTTCTAAGAAAAATGGTTCTGAGCGGTAAATGTTCAAAAGACTGTGGAATTTCTCTTTTAACAGAATCTCAATTTTTTGAGTAATGGAAGGTTCTCCGGTAATCAAAAATTTGTTGACCGGAAAATCAACTGCTTCCGGGAAGTTGTTCACGTGGACAATTGGCATGTTGTTGATTTTGGATTCCAGTTCGGTATATTGGTTTGGCTTGATACCTGAGAGAATCTCATGTTCTGTATAAGTGAGCAGATCCACATCGTATTGGTTTGCAATCTCGTAGACGGTAGAAGTAACCTCAGACGGAAGTCTTTTGTTACAGATTGCCTCTCCTGTGGAGCAGTTGATGATTTTTCCGCCATTAAAAGAGAGAATATAGCTTCCGTAGTCGCCAAGGCAGAGTTCTTTGGCAAGCGGAATAATACCGGGAGTAGGTCTGCCGGAGGCGAGAACTACCTTTTTTCCGTTCTGCTGAATCTCGATAAGAGCCTCCCGTGTGAGAGGGGTAATTTTCTTTTCGGAGTTGGTCAGTGTTCCGTCCAAATCCAGTACAAGTATATCATAGGTCATGGTTTTGCCCTTTCTGTGTTCCGTGTATTATTTAAGCGTAAGCTCCTGAAGGCGTGTCACAATTTCAGGAAATTCCATTCCGTGTGAGGCTTTCACAAGAATCGTGTCGTCTTTGTGTAACAGTTCGTTCATCTTTGTAAAAAAGTCTGCTTTTGTATCAAAATGAACTACTTGATTTCCGGCGGAGAGTTCCTCTGCTCCGGCGGCGGTTGCTTTTGATAGTTCACCGATACAGATGACAAGATCAATCCCTTTTTCGGATGCATGTACACCGACTTGGCGGTGGAGCTCTTTTTCATCCTCGCCAAGCTCAAACATATCTCCGAGAATGGCAACTTTGCGGGTCTCGGCTCCGGAGAGCACGTCAATGGACGCTTTTGTGGACACCGGATTGGCATTGTAGCAGTCATCGATGATAAGAAGAGAATCTGTAAGAATCATATTGTTTCGTCCGGATACCGGAGTCAGACTTTCGATTCCTTTTTTGATCTCTTCTGCGGTAAGTCCGAGTTCACGTCCAACCAAAGCACCTGCCAGCGCGTTGTACACCATATGGTTTCCCGGAATCGGAATCATTGTGTCGATGCAGTTATCCCCAAGGTGAAGTGTACAAGACACCCCTTTTAGGGAGTGTGTGTGGATATTATCGGCAAAAGCGTCAAGCTCTGTGGATAACCCAAAGAACATTGGCGTTTGTCCTTTTACATTTGTGACTGTGATCAGTTTGTCATCATCGCCGTTTAAGATGATCTTGGCGTCAGGCTGCATAAAGTCGAACATCTCTGTTTTTGCTTTCAAAATGCCGTCTCGGTCGATGAGATTTTCCAGATGGCAGAGCCCGATATTGGTGATGACGCAGATATCCGGGCGAGCCATTTTCGCAAGGCGGTGCATCTCACTGAAATGGTTGATACCCATCTCAAGCACTGCAATCTCGTGTTCATCTCGGATATTGAAGATTGTCAGCGGAAGCCCGATTTCGTTGTTAAAGTTTCCTGCCGTTTTAAGAACATGATATTTTTGCTCCAAAACCGAGGCGATCATCTCTTTTGTACTTGTCTTTCCGACACTTCCGGTGATACCGACCACTTTGATGTCAAGTGCCTTGCGGTAATGTTCTGCAATATCTTTGAGCGCCTGCTCACAGGAGTCAACAAGAATGTATGGGTGAGATACATTCTCTAAGACAGCTTCAGAAAGTGTGCAAAGTGCGCCTTTTTCCATCACCTGTGGGATAAAAGAGTGTCCGTCTACTCGTGCGCCTTTTATTGGAATAAACAACCAGTCTTTTTCGATTTTTCGGCTGTCGATGGCAACACCGGCCACTTCGATATGTGATACGGCTTCGCCTCCAAAATATTGTCCGTGGCATGCAGCAGTAATTTCCTGTAAAGACATATGTTTCATCGTCTGTTCCTCCGTCTATGCGTTGTAACGCGCAAGTGATTTTTCGATGATAAGCTTACACAGGTCTCCGTATTCGATTCCGGCAGCGCGTGCTTCTTTCGGAAGAAGGCTCGCAGCGGTCATACCAGGGAGGCTGTTTACTTCGAGACAGTAAATGTCGTTGTTCTCATCTAACAAAAAGTCAGCGCGTGAGTAAATATCTAATTTCAGTGCTTTGAAAGCGAGCTCTGCAGCTCGTTGCATTCTTTCTGTCACTTCTTTATCGATATTTGCAGGACAGATTTCTTCTGTGCATCCATCCTGATATTTGTTGGCGTAATCAAAGAATCCGGTTTTTGGTATGATCTCAATTACCGGAAGCGCTTTTCCGTCGATGATGCCGACTGCGAATTCGCGTCCTTTGATGTAAGGCTCGATTACAATCTCGTCCTCATAGCGGAAGGAATTTTCAACCGCTTCTTTGTATGCGTCCATCGTATCGACGATATATACGCCGATGCTGGAACCACCGGAACATGGTTTTACAACGACCGGAAGAGTAAGACCAAGATCAGAAAGAGCTGTATCTTTTCGGTCTTTTGTCAGATTGGTTCCAAGTGGTGTCGGAACGCCTGCCATCTTGAAAATCTGTTTTGTAACCCCTTTGTCCATGGCAAGCGCACTTCCGAGATAGTTTGGACCAGTGTATTTAATTCCGAGAATATCAAATGTTGCCTGTAATTTTCCGTTTTCTCCGACATCACCATGAAGCCCCATAAATACAATATCTGCAAGGCGGCAGATATCGATGACATTCGGTCCAAAAAAACAGTCAGACTGGTCTTCACGGGACGCTTTGATTGCCGCAAGAGCCGGTTCTGTTGTTTTGATTCCGTCTGCAATCTCCAAGCCTGCGTTTGGAAGAGTGAATACTTCTTCTAATTTGTCGGAATCATATGGAAATCCTAAAAATACATCTAATAAAAAAGCCTGATGCCCGTTTTCTCTCAAAGTTCTGCAGATGCCGGCTCCGGAAGTGAGTGAAACGTCACGTTCTGTGCTGAGCCCTCCTGCCAATACTACAATTTTCATATTGTTTATACTCCTTTATCATCGTCTAATCGGCAATACTCATCTGGTTCAGTAATGCCTGTTTTTCATCATATAATTTGCGGGACAGATCCACATATACTTTGTGCGGATTGAAGAGACGTTTTGTCTCGTCCCAAAGTGTTTTCTTTTCTTCTGCGCAGTAGGCAGCAATCTCCATGACAGACGGAGAATCATATACACATGCACCGTTAATAAATACCGGTTTTAAAATCTCACGCATAGTGTAAGAGCCGCCGGCAAGTTTTGTCTTTTTCCAGGTGGCTGTCGGATCAAATAACAATAGATCTTCATCCGTGTCATAGGTCTCGTCTGCAAAGCAGATCAAATCTGCACGCATCTTTCCGGTCGCCTTGTCATAGATACGGTAAACGGTCTTGTTGCCAGGGTTTGTAATCTTTTCTGTGTTCTCAGAAAGTTTAATCTTGGAATGAAATTTTCCATCTTCTTTTTGGATCGCAGCAAGTTTGTAGACCCCTCCGAAGGAAGGACAGTCTTTGGACGTAATCAGATTTGTTCCGACTCCCCATGAGGTGATAGCTGCACCCTGGATCTTTAAGTCGTGGATCAAATATTCGTCAAGATCGTTGGAAGCGGAGATAAATGCATCTTCAAATCCGGCTTCGTCTAACATCTTACGTGCCTTTTTAGAAAGATATGCAAGGTCACCGCTGTCGAGGCGGATTCCGTAGTTGTGAAGTTCAATTCCGGATTCACGCATCTCGGTGAACACTTTGATCGCATTTGGCACACCGGATTTTAAGGTGTCGTATGTGTCAACCAACAGACAGCATGCATCAGGGTATAATTTTGCGTATGTCTTAAATGCAGTATATTCATCTGCAAAGCTCATAATCCAGCTGTGTGCATGAGTTCCTTTTACCGGGACGTCAAACATCTGTCCGGCAAGAACATTGGATGTGCCGATACATCCGCCAATCATAGCGGCCCTTGCACCGTAGAGTCCCGCGTCAGGACCTTGCGCTCGCCGCAGACCGAATTCCATCACACCGTCTCCTGCCGCGGCAAAGACAACTCTGGCTGTCTTTGTCGCAATGAGAGACTGATGGTTGATGATATTTAAGATGGCTGTCTCCACAAGCTGTGCTTCCATGATCGGTGCGACAACTTTCAAGAGCGGCTCTTTTGGAAAGACAACAGTTCCTTCCGGAATTGCATAGATATCGCCGCTAAAGTGAAAACCACTCAGATAATGAAGAAAATCTTCGCTGAACATGTTCAGATTTCGAAGATAATCGACGTCATCGTATGAGAAGTTCAAGTCTTTAATATAGTCAATTACCTGTTCCAGACCGGCTGCAATAGAATAGCCAGAACCACAAGGATTCGAACGGAAAAAGACATCGAATACAACGGTCTCATTTTCCTGACGCTCAAAGTAGCCTTGCATCATTGTAAGCTCGTACAAATCTGTTAACAGGGTAAGATTTCTGCTGTTCATCTTGTTTGCTCCTTTATTTTCTGCATACATGCATTTCTTTTTGTACACCTGATTTTTAGGATATACTTATTTCATTATATCACTAGCGTATGACAATGTAAAAAGAAAATTTATGATATGATCCATAAGATCTGACAGAACAGAAAAACGCAGCCTATGATAGCAAGGCTGCATTTTTTTGAATGGTCTCTTGGATGATATTCTGACAGTAAGCACCGAGATGCTTCTGTGTCTCTTTATCCAGTTCTTTTGGATAGATAGGTTCCCCATATTCAATGACCACGTGTGTTTTCTTGATACGTGGAAATTGGTTTTCAAAGATGGCTGCGGTATTGTTCATACTGATTGGAACAATCGGGCATCCGGTCTTCGTGGAGATTTTTAAGGCGCCGTCCTTAAACGGCAGCATACTTAATTCTTCGCCCTTGTTTCGTGTGCCCTCCGGGAAGATGCAGATTGAGATTCCTTTTTTTACATACTCAATTGCCTGAAGAATCGTCTTCAATCCTTCCTTTGGATTTTCACGGTTCAAAAACAGGCAGTAAAGATATCGCATCCAGGTTGAGAGGAGCGGAATCTTTTCCATAGAGTCTTTTGCTACATAACCGGTCAGACGTTTGCAGCGGGAGTATGTCAGCAGAATATCGAAAAAACTTCTGTGATTTCCGATAAAAAGAACGGGTTCATCAGGAACATTCTCTTCCCCGATCACCGTTACTTTTACACCGGTAATTTTTAAAATTATTTTGAATCCCCATTGCACAATCCGAAGTGAGCTGTAATCTCTTGCCTTTCGGTTACATTTTCCAATTAGCCACTCTATGAAAAAGACCGGAATGGACAAAATCAGATAAGTAATCAGAAAAATTACTACAAAAATAAAACGTATCATAATGAGGTCTCCCTTTTGTTGATTTATTGTAAATTATTATACTAAAGACCGCAAATAAAGGCAATGCTAAAAAACAGTTATGTATACAAATCGAATAGTCCTATACTATATTTTTGCAAAAAGCAGTCATTTTTAAAGGTGTTCAGGTGTATGTATATAAGGAGAAGATAGACGAGGGATGCATGTGAAGAAATTAGCATCGGTTGTATTGTGTGCCTGCCTGCTTATGTTGTGTCAGGGGTGTTCGGTAAAAAAGGTGAATATGGAAAAAATCAGAGATGTAGAGATCACAGTACTGGAAGAAGAAAAGATTCCGGATGAGTTCATGGCACAGATTGAAGAAAAAAAATCTGGACCGTTTAAGATTACGTATGCAGACAAAGATGCACTATATATTGCGAGAGGGTATGGAGAACAGAAGACAAGTGGTTACAGTATTGAGGTGAAAGAATGTTATGAGACAGAGAATGCCATTTATATACATACGAATCTGATCGGACCGTCAAAAGAAGAAAAAATTGTGGAGGCAAAGACCTTTCCGTATGTGGCAGTAAAGATGGAATTTATCGACAAAAATGTGGTGTTTGAGTAAAGGAGAGAGGCAATGGAATTAGTAAAAAAACAAATTCATGCAAATCAAGTCGGAAAAAAAATGGTGGATCAGTTTCTGGTCGATGACGATTATAATGTGCCAGATATGAAAAATGATGTGCATCGAATCATTACCAGCGAGGGGATAGTGAAGATTGAGGATGTAAGGAAAGTAGAAAATTATGTCCGAGTTACAGGAAAATTGAATTTTCAAATTCTTTATGTGACAGAGGGAATTGAACCGTCGCTGTCGTCAATGGAAGGAAAGATCCCATTTGAGGAGATGGTGTATACAGATGAAGGGACGGACGGAGAATTTGTTGTTCAGGACACGAGGGTTGATTTTACAACGACGATGATTCATTCTAGAAAACTGAACATTAAAGCGATGATTGAGCTTTTGGTAAGCTCTCAAACTGAAGTCGACGAGGAGATTACAGTGGATGTGGAAAGCGAGACACCAATTTACAAAAAGCAAAAGGAGATGGAGCTTTTAACGCTTCATACGGCGAAAAGGGATACATATCGGATTAAAGAGGAACTGACACTTCCAGGAACGAAAGAGACAATTGGGACAATACTTTGGACAGATATTTCTAACCGTAAGCTGGATACAAAACTCGGTGCAGACGAATTGCTTCTCTCTGGGGAATTGCTTGTATTTTGCTTTTACGAATCACCGGATGGGAAAATGGATTGGATTGAGCAGACGATACCATATGAGGGAAGAGTAGAGTGTTACGGTGCAGAAGAGTCCATGTACCATCATCTGAATGAGAATCTGGAAGACATCAATGTGGATATCCGCATGGATGAAGATGGAGAGATGCGCACACTTGGCATTGAGGGAACACTAGAGTTAAAAATGGCTGTTTATCAGGAAGAAACAGTAGATTTTTTAGAAGATGTATATTCTTTGGAGCAGCATTGCAAAATAGAGACGAAAGAGGCTTTTTACGAAGAGCTGTTGATGCAGAATCATTCCAAATGTAAGGTGACAGAACAGTTATCCTTGCCGGAATTAAAAGATGATATTTTGCAAATTTGCCATAGCAGCGGAAGAGTTCAGATTGACCACATAGAGGTGACAGAGGAAGGAATTCAGATTGATGGAGTGCTCCACATAGGATTCTTATTTGTAAAGCCAAACGATGAAGTCCCATTTGACACATGGCAGGGAATGGTTCCATTTTCTTATTTGGTTGAGAGTAATGAATCAGAAAAAGAGATGCTCTATGATATTACGAGTGCTTTAGAGCAGTTGAGTGTCTCATTGATGGGAGGAGACAGCGTCGAAGTGAAAGCAGTACTAGCATTTCACAGTTTTTTGCGTAAATCTGTGAAAGCAGATGTCATAACAGATCTAAAAATGGAAGATATTCCAGTTGAAGAACTGGAAAAACGACCTGGGATTGTAGGTTATATTGTAAAGCAAGGGGATGATCTTTGGACGCTCGCAAAACGATATAGTACAACAAAAGAAGGTATTATGGAAGTCAATGAGATGACCGATGAAATAATAAAACCAGGAGACTGGATATTGATTTTCAAAGAAAATATGAGTATACTATAAGTATTATGTATACAAAAAACACTGCCCCGGAAGGAGGGCTTCCGGGGTAGGAATGAGATGCGAAAGGAGAATGTGATGGGAAATATACAACAGCTAAAAGCTCTCGCGAAAATCAATTTAGGGCTGGATGTACTTGGAAGAAGAGAAGATGGATACCATAATGTTCGCATGGTGATGCAGACAATTTATTTGTATGATAATATCACAATACGGCGGACGAAGGAATCGGGTATCACACTGGAATCGAATTTATATTTTCTGCCGAACGATGAAGGGAATATTGCATATAAAGCGGCAAAATTATTAATGGATGAATTTCAAATTCAGGATGGTGTTCACATTACATTGGACAAGCATATACCAGTAGCGGCGGGACTTGCAGGGGGAAGTGCCAATGCAGCAGCGGTACTTGTCGGCATGAACCGTATGTTTTCGCTGGGGCTTAGTGAAGAAGAGCTGATGGAAAGAGGTGTGAACTTGGGAGCGGACGTTCCGTACTGTGTCATGCGCGGAACAGTGCTTGCAGAAGGAATCGGAGAGGAGCTTACAAGACTTTCGGCATTACCAAAGTGTTATATTTTGATTGCAAAACCAGGAATCAGTGTATCGACCCGCACGGTGTATGAAAAATTGGATGCACTTAGTATCACAGAGCATCCGGATATAGATGGGGTGATTAAAGGACTTGAGAATCAGGACTTAAAAGCGATTGCATTATCGATGGGTAATGTGTTGGAGCAGGTCACAGTAGATGCATATCCGATCATAGAAAAGATCAAAGACGTGATGAAAGAGCAAGGTGCACTTAACGCCATGATGAGTGGAAGCGGTCCGACCGTATTTGGTGTCTTTGAAGATCGCCAGACAGCAAAGAAGGCACACAGAAGACTGAAAGAACTGAAGATAGCAAAACAGGTCTATTTGGCAAATGTACACAATACGAGAAGGAGATAAAACGATGGATACAAATTTTGAAGTGAATATGAATGAGTATTTACCGCTTCGTGATGTTGTGTTTAATACACTTCGTCAGGCAATTTTGCGGGGAGAATTAAAGCCGGGAGAGAGACTGATGGAGATTCAGCTTGCAAATAAACTGGGAGTGAGCCGTACTCCGATTCGAGAGGCAATCCGGAAGTTGGAGCTTGAGGGGCTTGTGCTGATGATTCCGAGAAAAGGGGCAGAGGTGGCAGACATTACTGAAAAGAGTCTGCGGGATGTTCTGGAAGTGAGAGAGGCGCTAGAAGAATTGGCGGTAAGACTAGCGTGCGACAAGATTAAAGAGGAAGAGATTGAGGAATTAAAAAGGGCGGCACAAGAATTTAAAGAGACATTGGATTGTGAGGATGTTACGAGATTTGCGGAAGCCGATGTGAAATTCCATGATATCATTTACCGGACAACAGATAACGAAAGACTTATTCAGCTTTTATATAATTTGAGAGAGCAGATGTACCGTTATCGCGTGGAATACCTAAAACGAGAAGATGCTCATGAGACTCTTCTTGCAGAACATGACAGAATTATTGAGACGATTGAAAAACGTGACAAAGAAGAAGCGATGAAGGCGGTGAGCCGTCACATAGACAATCAAGTGGCAGCTGTGATCGATACGATTCGCACAAAAAAATAGAATACTTGTATAATCTCAGAAAAATATGTGAAAACTCCAATTATCAAACAGGAGGTACATATTTATGAGATGGATGTATGAGAAAAAGAAGATAATCTGTGCAGCAGTGGCGATTGTGCTTGCAGTTCTTGTGACAGGAGTGCTCGCAGAGAAGAAAGGAATGCTTGCAGAGGCAAAGATGGCAAGTATTCAAAAGCGGATAGCGAAAGAAGTATTTCGTTTTCATGTGCTTGCAAATAGCGACAGCGAGGAAGATCAGGAACTGAAAATGAAAGTAAAAGGAGAAGTCATTTCATATATGAAAGAAGATCTGCCATATTCGGATGGTGTGGAGATGACGAAGGCGTGGGCAAGAACACATACGGATGAGATCGAAGAGGTGGCTGCACAGGTTATAAAAGAATCAGGGTATGATTATTCGGTGAAAGCAGAGGTTACAACATGCTATTTTCCAGATAAGACTTATGGAGATGTGACATTTCCAGAAGGGGACTATGAAGCACTCCGAATTGAGATCGGGGAGGCAAAAGGACAGAACTGGTGGTGCGTGCTTTACCCGAATCTCTGTTTTATTGATGCAGTAAATGCAGTTGTGCCGGAAGAGGGAAAAGAAGAATTGAAAGAAGTACTGGATGAGGAAGAATATGAGATGGTGACCGCCGACACAAAATTCAAGATTAAGTGGTTCTTCTTTCAATGATAGGAAAAGTTGTGATTGGAGGAATTCATGACTGAATTTTTAGTAAAACATTTTGTGAAGGATTATGAAAAGACAGAAAAGGTGTCTGTGCGTACCGCCTATGGTACTTTGGCGAGTACAGTGGGCATCTTTTGCAATGTTTTGTTGTTCTTGATGAAGATTACGATTGGAATCATGATACATAGTATATCTGTTATTGCAGATGCGTTTAACAACTTGTCGGATGCAGGCTCATCGATTATCAGTTTTATCGGTGTGAAGATTGCGAGCAAACCGGCAGATAAGGAGCATCCGTTTGGACATGGAAGGATGGAGTACATTGCGGCATTGATCGTTGCATTTTTAGTGCTTCAGGTTGGATTTACTTTTTTTAAAGATGCAGTTGGAAAGATCAAGCATCCACAGGAGATAGAATTTAATCTGGTATCTGTCATTGTTTTATTGTTGTCCATTGGGATTAAGCTTTGGCTTGGGATGTTCAATAAGAAGCTTGGAACGAGGATTCATTCAAATGTGATGCTTGCAACGGCAGCGGACGCGATGGGCGATGTGATCACGACATCTGCGACAGTTGTCTCATTGCTGGTATTTCAGTTTTCGGGCTGGAATATTGATGGGATTGTAGGAATAGGTGTTTCTCTTGTTGTTATGTGGGCAGGAGTAGGAATCGCAAAAGATACTTTAGAGCCACTGCTTGGTCAGGCGATTCCGAAGGATGTCTATGAGAAGATCACAAAATTTGTGGAAAACTATGAAGGGATTCTTGGGACACATGATTTAATCGTACATAATTACGGACCGGGGAGAAGTATGGCCTCTTTGCATGCAGAAGTTGCAAATGATGTAGATATTGAAGTATCTCATGAGATTATTGACCGTATTGAGAGAGCGGCTGTTAAAGAGCTTGGAGTGTTTTTAGTTATTCATATGGATCCGATTGAGATGAGGGATGAAAGTGTCTTATATGTAAAAAGGCAGCTGAAAGAGACCGTCAAAGCGATTGATCCACAGGTAAGTATCCACGATTTTCGTATGGTTGACGGAGAAGAGCAGATTAACCTGATTTTTGATATGGTTGTTCCATTCCAATATGACAAAGAAAAGCAAAAAGACATCTGTAGGACGCTTCGTAAGAAAGTGAGGGAGATTGACGCAAGATATCGATGCGTGATCGTTACGGAGACAAGTTACATAGCGGAGGAAGAATAGATGTATAAGTTAGAAGGACAGATCCGGTTTAGCGAGTGTGATACGACAAAGAGCATAACGCTTCCGGGAATCATCAATTATTTTCAAGATTGCAGCAGTGCACAGTCTGAGCAGATCGGACATGGGATTGACTATCTGAAAGAGAAGAAGAAAGCTTGGATCCTATCTTCATGGCAAATTATTGTGGAACGTTATCCAAAGCTTGGAGAAGAAATTGAGGTTAGTACATGGGCAACAGATTTTAAGGGACTCTATGCAATGAGGAATTTTTCCATGAAAACAAAATCAGGGGAAATGCTGGCATATGCCAACTCTGTCTGGGTGTTCATGGATCTTGCTGTGGGGAGACCTGCAAAGCCCGGAACGGAAGAGGTAGAAGCATATGGAATGGAGCCGCCGCTTAAGATGGAGTATGCTCCAAGAAAAATAAAATTGCCCGAAAAAGCGATTTTGGTTGACACCTTCCCGGTACGCAAGTATCATATTGATACAAACAATCATGTAAACAATTGCCAATATGTGCAGATGGCGCTGGAAGTGTTGCGAGAAGACATGAGAATCAGACAGGTACGAGTAGAGTATAAAAAATCAGCGGTTTATGGAGATGTTATTTTGCCAAAGATTGCCGAAGAAACAAGTCGTACTGTAGTGGAACTATGCGATATGGGGGAAAGACCATATGCTGTGGTAGAATTTGTAGGAGAGAAAAAATAAATGATGAGATTAGGGAAAAAACAAGTACTGACAATTGTGAAAAAAGTGGAGTTTGGGGTGTATCTTGGCAGTAATGAAGAAAGAGTGCTTTTACCAAAACGTCAGGTGCCGGAAGGGGTTGAGATAGGTGATCCTGTGGAAGTGTTCTTGTATAAGGATTCAGATGACAGACTGATCGCGACGACTCATGAACCAAAGATAGAATTAGGGGAGCTTGCGGTGCTTGAAGTGGCAGATACAGGAAAATTTGGCGCATTTTTAGACTGGGGATTGGAAAAGGATCTGTTCTTGCCATTTAAAGAGCAAACTGCAAAAGTGGCAAAGGGAGATCAGTGTCTTGTTGCACTTTACGTTGATAAAAGTGAGCGTCTCTGTGCAACGATGAGAGTGTATGATATGTTGAAAAAAGATTCGCCGTATCAGAAGGATGATATGGTAGAAGGTATCATTTATGACACAAGCGACAACTTTGGATTATTTGTTGCGGTGGACAATCAGTATTCCGCTTTGATTCCGAAAAAAGAAGTATATGGCAAACTTCGCATTGGTCAGATGGTAAAGGCGAGAGTCACAGCAGTGAAGAAAGACGGCAAATTAGATTTGAGTGTCAGAGATAAAATTCCGATGCAGATGGATAAAGATGCTGAGAGTGTACTGAGAGAAATTGAGAGGCGCGGTGGCAAACTGCCGTTTACAGATAAGGCAGACCCTGAAGTGATTAAGCAAGAATTTCAGATGAGTAAGAATGCATTTAAGCGTGCGGTAGGGCGGCTTTTGAAGGAAGAAAAGATAGAAATTACAGGAAAAATGATTGCAATACGGAAAAAATAGGGTATAATATTTACATAGTAATTATCGGAAAGGAGTTACGCAAAATGAAAGTACAAAATATTACAAACATTGAAAAGTTTTTTGAAGTAGTTGATAACTGTAAAGGAAGAGTAGAATTAGTGACTGGTGAAGGAGATAGATTGAATTTAAAATCAAAGCTTTCTCAGTATGTTTCTATGGCGAATATCTTCTCGAATGGTGAGATTCCAGAGTTGGAAATTATTGCTTATGAGCCAGAGGATACAGAGAGATTGATTCAGTTTATGATAAATGGTGAATAGGAAAGTTCATTCAGAATAAGGATACAGCTAGAAGCTGTATCCTTATTTGTGTTTTAAGATAAATTTTTTGTATTGTGATGGAGTAGTCCCTATAATGTTATAAAACAGCTTTGAAAAATGCTGAGAATCCTTTAGACCAATCATGCCCGAAATCTCTGTAAAAGTAAGTGCAGTTGTGTCCATCAATTCAATTGCACGGTTGATACGGTAGACATTAACATAAGTTGCTAGAGAAATATTCATGTATTGCGAGAAAAGCTTACTCAGATATCGGGTGGAAATGTTTAATTTTTCTGCGATGTCTGGAATTAAAATTTTATCCATATAGTGATTTTCAATATAATTCAGTGTAAATGATATATATTTTCCCTGTATTTTTTCAGGAAGTTGCGATTGAGACAGAGCTTTATATGATTGAAGAATAAGCAAAACCAGTTGTAGTATATAGAGATTGATATGTGCGGTCGCCATAGGTTCCTTGCTTGTAGTATACAGATGGATAATTGATAAAATCCGTTCTTTCACATCTTTTGTAACTTTTTGCTTTAAGAATGGTGAGCAGCAGAAGATCATGGAGTGCATCAGATTGACCGTAGAATCTTCTTCCAAAGTAATGTGCGATAAAAATTCTGGGAAAAAATGAATGTGGTAAAAGCTGCATTCATTCTCGTCATTTAAATAAAAAGAATGTACAACATTCGGTGGAATCATAACAAAATCATTTGGGATGCATTCGAGTGTAGTATCACCGATTGTCATAAAGCAGGTTCCAGACTTGATTAAGTAAAGTTCAACACTGGTGTGAAGATGCTTGGAAAAGTGATAATGATCTTTTCGGTATTGCACAGCTGCCCCTGAAATCGAGTTTTTGTAAAGGGAAAAATAATTTGTGTCTTGATTCATATCTGTTGTCCTTTCAGAAATTTGTAATTCATATACGAAAATCGGCGGTCAGGATATGACCGCCGAAAAAATTATATACCTATTTTGACACAAAAATCAAGTGTTTTTAAAATGTTTTGTAATTATACTGTTTTGCGTTTTTTGAAAACCACAACTGCTGCAATTCCAGAAAGGAGACATGCTGTTGTTGCACCAGCCATGCCTGAATCGCCAGTTTTTACCAGTTTATTTTTGCCATTATCTTTACCTGATGTTGGTGGTGTAACAGGTTTTGAATCAAGTTTTGCAATTGCTTGTGTTTCTTTAGCGCCGCATACCTTACAAGCTCTTTCTTTCATACCTTCTGTCTTAGAGGTTGGTTCTTTTGTTGTTTTCCAATCACCCCAAGTATGTCCTGCAGCTTTGATTACTTTTGTATCTGTAGCCTGTGTATGACATACTGTACAGTGTCTTACCTGTAAGCCATCTTCTGTACAAGAAGCAGCTTTTGATGTTTCCCATTCGCCCCAATTGTGATTTGTCATTGGGATTACTTCTGTCTGTTTTTCACCGCATACGCAAGTTCTTTCTTTTGTACCTTCTGTTGTACAAGTAGCCTCTTTTGTTGTTGTCCACTCACCCCATGTGTGCTTGTGTTCTTCTTTTGCTTTTGTTGTGAATGTTACGTTTCCTGCATCCGATTTGTTGCCAGCTTCATCTAATGCGTATACAGAAAGTGTGTATTCTGTTGCGGTCTCTAAATCAGCGACTGTGAAAGAAGTCTCTGTTGCATCGAATGTTGCAAGTTCTGTGTTGCCGTTCATTAACTGATATTCCACGATGTCTTTATCATCTGCTGATGGTGTCCAAGTAATTTTAGCAGTTGTGTCTGTCACATCTGTTGCTTTTACAGTTGGAGCAGCAGGAGCAGTTTTATCATCGTAGATACGAGTACCATTTAAGCGAACTTCTGCTGCAGAAGCAAATTCTTTACCAGTGCTTCCACCGTGAGAGGCTACAGCAACTAATTTGATGTATTTTGCCTGTACTGGTTTTTCGAATTTTACAGTTTTTACAGTTTTATCTAATTTCCAATCGCCAGAAGCAGCTTGCACCCAGTTTTTCCCATCCATACTTGTCTGGATTTCGTATTTTGTGATCGTACCATTTGACGCGCCATCACCACTTCCGTCTTGACGTGGTGTATATACATAGCCGCTTACTTCATAGTCATTTGTGAGTTCAATTGTAAGGTAAAGTTTGTCACGACTATCTCCGTTCCAATTAGAATGCCAAATTGTTCCGAGGTTTCCATCTAAGACATTTTTAGCATAATCTTTTCCTTGTGTAGTTTCTTCGGAACCGGCTGTAGCTTTCATATCTGCTACAGGAATCTCGTTTGTAACTTCACTTGTTATAGTAACTACTGTGTATGTTACAGATTCGTCGTTGCAAGATACGACAAGTGTATCACCTTTTGCAAGTCTTACACCGCCTGTCAATGTGGCAGAACCACGTTTCAGTTCGACCGTAACACCATCTTCTGTCATTAAACTGTCTAATAAATCTTTTGCAGTCACTTTATCAATTGTGTCGATTGTGATTTCTTTCTTAGCTTGATCAATTGCAAATCTGTCGGATGATATTGTCAAGCCAACTGTTCCGGATTCGTGAGCACCGATATCTGGGATACCAGATACTTTATTTCCAAAGAAGTCTTGATCGATTGTGTAACCGTTTTTATCTACAATCATCTTACCTGCGTTGATTGCCGGTGAGTTTTCCGCTAATTTATAACCGTCAAATACAGTTGCCTTTGTCGGATCGTCGTGACGTCTTGCCTGTTTATCAGTTGCAACCGCATCTGGACCTGAACCAGCGTTTTCGACAACTTTAGTTCCAGCTTTTACTTTTACAGCGTTGGTATCATCTGGATAAGTGCTTACATTGTAGAATAAGTTGTTACTGTATGTCTTGTTTCCGCTTGGATTCCAGTTCTTTACAGCTGCCTCAGTTTCTCCAGCAAAATAGAAGATATTGTTTTCTAAATTCACTGGTCCACCATTGCCGTGCGAAGTATGCCAAATGTCGTTCAATCCTTCTTTGATGTAGAATGTATTGTTGTAAACCTGTGTATTTCCAGAGTTTCCGGCTGGATCTAAAGGTCCCATATCTTCATTTTGGCTAATGTTGTAGCGGAATGTGTTGTTGATAGATTGACCACCGCAGAACATAATGGTACTTGCAGTGTTTCCGTGGCTGTAGTTGTACTGATAATTTGTTCCATCGCCATAATCAGCATCCCATGGTTGTCCGTCTCCGTTACCGTTTGAAGCGTTCAAAGTGCGGAAACATTCGTTGTATTGGAATACCGCGTTTTTACATTTCCAAGGCCAGATACCAGCAGCAACGCGTCCGGCTCCAACACCTTGTAATTGTCCGGTAGGATTTCCATTTTTGTCCAATACAGGCTGTTGTTTGGAATAATCCGTTGTGTTGATCTGTCTGGAGCTGTTTTCTGATACATTGTACTGAACTAATGGTTCGTCTAAATACATAGTTGTGATGGCGTCACCACCTACATTGTTCAGGTAGTTATTCTCGATTACCACATCAGAGGAAGCATATTTGTCCATCACTTCATCACTGAGTTCCGCTGTCTGGAATTTATCCCAGTTGTATGTATAACCAACAGCGATTCCCCAGCGATTAACAGTGTCTAACTGGCAGTTTTTAATCTGTACATCATCGTATCTTGCGATTCCTGTTTTGCTTTCATCAGTAGGTTTTTCCACGATGAAATAGATACCACCGTTTGTCATGTGTTTGTTGTATACGTTTCCATCAACATCGTGAATATACAAATCATCTAATACGATATGGTCTAACGTTCCTTTGTCTTTTGCGACTCCGGCAACCCCAGTCCTATCCATACAGTCAGCGTCATTATAGGCTTTCCCTTTTTCTGGATCATTTGCCGTATCGCGGTCATTTGTGAGTTCGAGACCACTAATTTCTACATATTCTACATCCTTTAACAGGATAGAGGAGGACACATTACCGTGCCATTTGTGATTTTGATTATCAAGTGATTTTCCATAATTCAACTTCCAAATACCTTGACCATTTGTGTTAATCTGAGGACGATTTCCTTCCCCGTATGTAGAGACGGTGATAGGTGCTTCAGCACTTCCGCTTCCTTTTAGATGAAGATATTGGTCGTTAAATACAGAACCTTTCTCTAAGAGAACCTGATCACCCGGTTTCAGTGTGAGTTCATTGATTTTGTTAAGTGTCTTGAATGGTTTGTCTTTCGATGTTCCATCGTTTTTGTCATCGCCCTTAGCGGAACTTATATAGTAAGTGGTTCCTTGGGTAGCTGCTTCTTCTGCATGTACAGTGTATGCAGGCATCATGGTTGTGATGGTAGTGCTGGCAAGTGTGAGCGAAAGTGCTGCACTTATCCATTTCTTTTTCATAATATTACTCCTTCCTTACATGAAATTTATATATTCTTCAAGGTGAATTGGTTCATGGACTCCATGTCCCCAGACACCTGTGAATTCTCTATTCTTTGTTCGATGATAGCGTCGTATTTTTCCTCTCGCAGTTCCCGAATTACTGCGACACGTGCAGTCTCTAGATCCGCTTTTTCCGCCTCTTCTCCAAAAATCCAATCCCGGCTGTTATAATGTTCCACAATCTCTTCTTCGGTCAAATTCATCCCCTCGCGTGTCTTGTCGTTACAATACTGCTCTTTGATGGAACTCATCTCATATTGAAGATACAGATCATAAGAATATTCTTTTAAGCCGTAAATTACTTCACTATTGGCAAGTTTTTCTTTGCGAGAGTTATTTTCCTCGTCTAAACGTTTCTTTAATCCCTCATAGTTTCCGTCTTCCACATAGCCGTTTTCTTTTGCTAAATCATAGACTGCATGAATATATTTCAAAGATTGCAGTGTGTTTTCAGCTAAGATTTCATAGCCATATTTATTACCGTATTTTTTCTCCCAGAAAGTGTCGTCGTAGTCCGCATCATATTCTTTTTGAATTTGCATTTTTGTGTCATACATGACAGACTGCATACATGCGAGATATTCTTCATTGCTGATCTGCTGTTCGCCGATTTTTAAATCAAGCTGCCTTTCTTTTTGAAAGCGAACGGCAAAGAAGATAATTACAATAACGAAAGCAGCAACAATGCCAATTCCAATAAAAAAGATAGTTTTATTTCCTTTATTCATAATTATGTCTCTCCTCATCCGGTAAATAAAAATGTTTTTCATTGTTTTGCATAAAAGAATTTTTCTATTTCTAAATTATTATAACACTTCCACAAATAAAGTGCTTGTTGAAATGTATTCTGTTTTGCGAGAACTTTGTATAATTCGGAACTAAATAAATTTTGCGGATGATTTTGCAAAGAAGTTTGTCGTAATCTATAAAACTGTGTTATGATAAAAAGCAATGAAACTGTAAAAAGAATCAAGAGGAAAATAGTATGAGTTTTGTACATTTACATGTCCATACAGAATATAGCCTGTTGGACGGTTCTAATAAGATAACAGAATATGTTGCAAGGGTTAAGGAACTTGGGATGAACAGTGCGGCAATCACAGATCATGGCATGATGTTTGGTGTGATTGATTTTTACCGTGCTGCGAAGTCTGCTGGAATCAATCCGATTCTGGGATGTGAGGTCTATGTCGCTCCAGGATCACGGTTTGAGAAAAACGCCGGGGCAAATGAGGACAGGTATTATCACCTCGTATTACTTGCGGAGAATCAGAAGGGATATGAGAATCTGACAAAAATTGTGTCGAAGGGGTTTGTGGAAGGGTATTATTACAAACCACGTGTAGATATGGCGCTTTTGGAGGAATACCATGAGGGAATTATTGCGCTGAGTGCGTGTCTAGCGGGAGAAGTTCAGAAGAATCTGCACAGAGGTATGTATGAGGAGGCAAAGGCAGCGGCGTTCCGCTATGAGAAGCTTTTCGGGAAAGGAAACTTCTTTTTGGAACTTCAGGATCATGGCTTGCAGGAGCAGGCAAATGTGAATCAACAGCTTTTACGCCTGTCACAGGAGACAGGGATTGAACTTGTTGCTACAAATGATGTGCATTATACTTACGCAGAAGACGAAAAGCCTCACGATATTCTGCTTTGTATTCAGACAGGAAAGAAACTTGCAGATGAAGACCGAATGCGTTACGAGGGAGGTCAATATTATGTGAAATCGGAAGAACAGATGAAAGCATTGTTCCCATATGCATTGCAGGCGGTTGAGAATACGCAGAAGATTGCCGATCGTTGTCATGTGGAGATTGAGTTCGGGGTGACAAAGCTTCCGAAATATGATGTTCCAGATGGATATACATCATGGGAATATTTGAATAAGCTTTGTTTTGAGGGACTGGAGCGAAACTATAAGAATCCTAAAAGTGAGCTGCGGGAACGACTAGGATATGAATTGAATGTCATCAAGACGATGGGATATGTGGATTATTTCTTGATCGTGTGGGACTTCATTAAATACGCAAGGGATCATGACATCATGGTAGGTCCAGGGCGTGGCTCGGCGGCGGGAAGTATCGTTTCTTATTGTCTTGGAATCACGAATATTGATCCAATTAAATATCAATTGCTGTTTGAACGTTTCCTAAATCCAGAACGTGTGTCCATGCCCGATATTGATATTGATTTTTGCTTTGAAAGAAGACAGGAAGTTATTGATTATGTCGTGCGCAAATATGGTTCAGACAGAGTAGTGCAGATTGTTACATTTGGTACAATGGCGGCTCGCGGTGTTATCCGCGATGTGGGGCGTGTGATGGATTTACCGTATGCGTTTGTGGACAGTATCTCCAAGATGATTCCGACAGAGCTCAATATGACATTGGATCGTGCGCTTACGATGAACAGTGAATTGCGGGCACTGTATGAAAATGATGAGCAGGTCAAGAATTTGATTGATATGTCGAAGCGTCTGGAAGGGTTGCCGCGACATACTTCGATGCATGCGGCCGGCGTTGTGATCAGTCAAAAATCGGTGGATGAGTATGTCCCGTTATCACTCGGTTCGGATGGTTCTGTGACGACACAGTTCACGATGACAACATTGGAGGAACTGGGGTTGCTGAAAATGGATTTCCTAGGACTTCGAACGCTCACGGTTATTCAGAATGCGGTTGGTCTGGCAGAAAAAAGTATGGGTAAAAAAATTGATATTGATCGTATTGATTACGATGATAAGGCGGTGTTGGATTCCATCGGAACAGGAAGGACAGATGGTATATTTCAACTGGAAAGTGCAGGGATGAAGAGCTTTATGAAAGAACTAAAACCGCAGAGTCTGGAAGATATCATTGCGGGTATTTCGCTATATCGTCCGGGACCGATGGATTTTATCCCACAGTACATCAAAGGGAAAAATGATGTGAATGCAATTACATACGATTGTCCGCAGTTGAAACCAATTTTGGAACCGACATATGGATGTATCGTCTATCAGGAACAGGTTATGCAGATTGTGCGTGATCTGGCGGGCTATACCCTTGGGCGAAGTGACTTGGTGCGACGTGCGATGTCCAAGAAAAAAGGTGATGTAATGCAAAAAGAACGCCAGAATTTCGTATATGGAAATGAGGCGGAAGGGGTTCCGGGATGTATTGCGAACGGAATCAGTGAACAGATTGCCAATAAGATTTATGATGAGATGATTGACTTTGCAAAATATGCATTTAACAAATCACATGCGGCTGCTTATGCGGTTGTCGCTTATCAGACTGCGTATCTGAAATACTATTATCCGGTAGAATTTATGGCGGCTCTTATGACTTCTGTTATTGACAATCCGGGAAAAGTGTCAGAATACATATATTCCTGCCGGCAGATGGGGATAGAAATTCTTCCACCGGACATAAATAAAGGAGAAGGGAAGTTTTCCGTAGACAACGGCAACATCCGCTATGGCCTTGCGGCAATAAAAAGTATTGGGAAACCGGTAATCGAGGCAATTATCGCTGAGCGCGAGCGGAATGGCTTGTTCAAGAATCTGAAGGACTTTATTGAGAGACTTTCTGGAAAAGAAGTAAATAAACGAACAATTGAAAGTTTTATCAAAGCTGGAGCACTTGATAGTCTTCATGGGACCAGAAAGCAGTTTATGGTGATCTATGTGAAGATCTTAGAGCAGGTGAATCAGGAACGAAAATATTCGATGAATGGCCAGATGTCACTTTTTGATCTTGTGGATGAGGAACAGAAGAAAGAATTTGATATTCAACTGCCAGATGTGGGAGAATATGAAAAAGAGACAATGCTCTCATTTGAAAAAGAAGTGCTTGGCATCTATGTCAGTGGACATCCGATGCAGGAATATGAAGAAAAATGGCGCAAAAATATCAGTGCCACGACGATGGATTTTCAATATGATGCGGAAAGTGCACACACGAAAGTGCGGGAAGGAGCCAAAGAGATCATCGGAGGAATTATTACCAATAGGACAATCAAGCATACTAAGACGAATAAGACAATGGCATTTTTGACGATTGAGGACTTGGTTGGAACGGTAGAAGTAGTTGTATTTCCGAGAGATTATGAGAAAAATCGTATGTATCTGGAGGAAGATTACAAAGTATTTGTAAAGGGAAGAGTGTCGGAAGAAGATGAAAGTGCAAGTAAACTGATCTGCGAGGAGATTATCCCGTTTGAAAATACGACGTGTGAACTTTGGATTCAGTTTCCGGATAAGGAGTCGTTTCTCGCGGAGGAAAAAAAGGTTTATGAGATGCTGAGAACATCGGAGGGAAATGACAGTGTAGTGATTTATTGTGCAAAAGAAAAAGCCATCAAAAGGCTTCCGAAAAATTGGAATATCCATGTTCAAAAAGAGATTCTTGGCAATATGACAAATTATTTTGGCGAAAATAGAATAAAAGTAGTAGAAAAACACATTGAAAACATTTGAAAAATAGTATAAAATTGTATAAAAATGAAAACAATTCAAATAATACATACAGGAAATAATGGAGGATTAACAATGAAAGATACAATTCACACAATCGGAATCTTGACAAGTGGGGGTGATGCGCCGGGAATGAATGCAGCAATTCGTGCGGTTACAAGAACTGCTCTGGGTAAAGGACTTCGTGTCAGAGGAATCAGAAGAGGATATCATGGCTTGTTGCAGGAAGAGATTATTGATATGACGGCGAGAGATGTATCCGATACAATTCAGAGAGGTGGTACAATTTTACAGACAGCAAGATGTAAAGAGATGCGCACAGAAGAAGGACAGCAGAAAGCAGCAGCAATCTGCAAGAAATATGGAATTCAGGGGCTTGTTGTTATCGGTGGAGATGGTTCCTTTGCCGGAGCACAAAAATTATCAAATCTTGGAATCAACACAATCGGCATTCCGGGAACAATTGATTTGGATATTGCCTGTACAGAATATACAATTGGTTTTGATACGGCTGTAAACACAGCGATGGAAGCGATCGACAAAGTGCGTGATACATCGACCTCACATGAAAGATGTAGTATCATTGAAGTTATGGGGCGTGATGCGGGATACCTTGCGTTGTGGTGTGGTATTGCAAATGGTGCGGAACGCATCTTAATGCCGGAAGAGCATGATTACGACGAAGAGAAGATTATCAACGATATTATTGAAAACAGAAAGCGTGGCAAAAAGCATTATATTATCATCAATGCAGAAGGTATTGGTGATTCTATGAATATGGCAAAGAGAATTGAAGAGGCGACTGGCATGGAGACAAGAGCGACAATTCTTGGACACATGCAGCGTGGAGGAAGTCCGACATGTAAAGATAGAGTATATGCATCTATTATGGGGGCAAAGGCGGTTGATTTACTGCTAGAAGGGAAGACGAACCGTGTTGTTGGTTATCAGCATGGTGAATTTATTGATTATGATATCAATGAGGCATTGCAGATGCACAAAGCGATTCCTGAGTATGCATATCAAGTTGCAAAAGATCTTGCACTTTAATTCAGACAAGCAGTACTGGAATATATTTCTGGATACTGCTTGTTTTATTTTACACTAAAATAAATCAAACTATTTGCTAAAGTGTTGTAGAATTATATTGCGAGATACTATAAAAATAATAAAAGTTATAACAAACAGAAAATAAAAGAAAATAGACTGTTACTAAGATGGTCTATTTTTTATCTTGTAGGAATTAGTATCTTAAGGAAATTATATCTTGAAAAGAGTATAGAGAGAGGGTAAAATAAGAAAGTGATATAGAATAAAGGAGAATACTGCTTTGAGTATAGATAATAAAAATGCAGCACCAGTAGGGGTATTTGATTCTGGAGTAGGCGGTCTTACTGTTGCAAGGGAAATTATGCGTCAGCTTCCGAATGAGAATTTAGTGTACTTTGGAGATACAGCACGTGTGCCATATGGAAGTAAATCAAAGGATAATATTATCCGCTATTCCAGACAGATTATCCATTTCCTGAGGACAAAAGGGGTGAAAGCGATTGTGATCGCATGCAATACGGCTAGTGCACTGGCTTTGGATGTTGTTCGGGAAGAAAGTGATATTCCGGTCATTGGAGTAGTAGAACCAGGAGCAAGAGCGGCGCTTCATATTACACAGACGAAAAAGATCGGAGTGATTGGGACGGAAGCGACTGTGCAGAGTGCGATGTACGGAAAGATTATCAAAGGATTGGATCCGACTGTTTCTGTTATCGGGAAAGCTTGCCCACTGTTTGTACCTTTGGTGGAGGAAGGATTTGCAAAGCATAAGGTTACGGAAGAGATTATTGATTATTATCTCGCATCAATGAAGCATTCAGATATTGATTCTCTGATTCTTGGTTGTACCCATTACCCGCTCCTTCGCTCAAGAATCCGTGCGTACATGGGAGATAAGATTCAGCTTGTGAATCCAGCGTATGAGACTGCGATGGATTTAAAACATATTTTGCAAGAAAGCGGTATGGAGAATGCGGGAAAAGAAGGGGAGCATGCGACGTATTCCTTCTATGTAAGTGATGCTGCGGACAAGTTCAAACAATTTGCGAACTCAATTCTCCCATATGATATTGAGACTACGCAACAGATTAATATAGAAGAATATTAGGTGATGAGATGACAAAAGATGTACTGATAAGTATTTCAGGATTACAAGTAGATGTAAATGACATGGAGAGCAATGATGAACCAATTGAGACGATTAGTACTGGTAATTATTTCTTTAAAAATGGGAAACACTATCTCTTATTTGAGGAGGTATCAGAGGGCATACCGGGAGTTACGAAGACTCAGATCAAAGTAATCGGAGAAGATAGTCTTGAAGTGCTCAAACGAGGTGTCTCTAATGCGCATATGATTTTTGATACGAAGAGAAAGAATCGATCCTATTATGAGACACCGTATGGCCAGTTGAATTTGGGAATTTTTACAAAGAATATTAAGATTGATGAGAAAGAAGATAACATTAATATTAAGGTAGAGTATGCGTTGGATGTGAATTATGAACCACTTGCGGAATGTACAATACGAATCAATGTAAAGCCGAAAGGGTCAAAAAGTTTTTCCATATATGAACAGATGAAATTTTAAAAGGAACTGCGTTTGCAGTTCCTTTTAAATGCTATTTTTTAAATCTTGCAAAAAGTCCTTTTTTCTTTTTGACTGGAGTCTCAAGAGGACCTCTAAGCCCCTTTACGCCTGTAATATAAATTCCACTTACAACGGCTCTCACTTCTTTTTTTACAGGAATGAGTGGAAATACTTTTTCATCACACATTAAAGTCATTACCTTAGGACCAACTTTCGCTTTTACGACAGCAACTTTTGCTCTGCGAAGATACTTTGGTGTGTTATCGATTACCACAGATGGGAAACCGGCTTCTTTTAGTTTCATACGCTTTTTGTCAATGACCAGCATAGTAACGTTCTGCGCGGCTGCTTCAAGCTGCTGTTGTTGTTCTGCCTGTCTTTTTTCTGCTTTTTTCCCAAGGAAATATAATACGATCAAAGCAATGATCAGAACAGCTACAATGATGAGTAGTGTTATGGTTAATGGACTCACGACAAACCTCCCAATTATGTAATTCTATGTAAATAATCCGCGTTTACACGAATAATATTGTATCATTGTTTTGTGAGAAGTGCAAGAGAAAGTGTGATATAACAGTTAAGAGGTATGCGAGTTTTGCTGTTTTACTTTTCTTATACAAATGGGTTGAGCTATTGTTCTGCAAAAATAAAAAAGCGGTAGATTTGTGAAATGTTTGTGAAATAGTAGTGGAAAGGCTTTTCAACAAATGGTAAATATGCTATATTTAATAAGATATTGAAAATTAGAGAAATAGGAGAGTGTCATGAAAAAGAGAATTATAGCAGCGTTGGTTGGAATATGCACAGTGGCAGTAATGACCAGCTGTGGAAATAAAGGTATTTCTAACGATAAGATTACAATTAAACAATACAAAGGATTGGAAGTAGAAAAAGTGGATCCGGTAAAAGTTACGGACACTGGTGTGGAAGACAGCATTAATTCTACACTTCAGACAAAGAGTACACAGAATGATATTACAGATCGTCCGGCACAGAAGGGTGACGTGGTTACTATCGATTATGAAGGAAAGAAAGACGGTGTTGCATTCGATGGAGGAACAGCACAGGATCAACAGCTTGAGCTTGGTTCAGGGTCATTTATTGACGGATTTGAAGACGGGATTATCGGACACAATATCGGAGAGACATTTGATCTGAATCTGACATTCCCAGAGACTTATGATAACAATCCAGATCTTGCAGGACAGGCAGTTGTATTTACCGTCACATTGGACAAGATTTCAGAAGTGATTGTTCCGAAGTTGACAGATGAATTGGTAGCAGAGCTTTCTGAATCCGCAAAGACAATTGAAGATTACAAAAAAGAAGTAAAAGAAGATTTGGAGACTTCCAATAAGCAGGCAGCAGAGTCTGAGCAAGAGCAGAATGTATGGGATGCTTTGATGGAGCAGTGTACAGTTGAAAAATATCCAAAAGACAAAAAGCAGGAGACAATTGATAATATTACAACACAGTACGGTTCGATTGCTTCTATGTATGGAATGGATGATGTTGATACATTCTTAGAGCAGGCATTTGGTGTTACTTCTGAGGTGATGGCAGAGAACATTATCAAACAGGAATATGCAGTGGATTTGATTGCAGAGAAAGAAAACTTAAAAGTCTCTGATGAAGACTACAAAAAAGGTTTGGAAGAATATGCAACACAGTACGGTTATACAGATTCCGCAGAGCTTGAAGAAGCTGTTGGAAAAAAAGAAGTGAAACGAGCACTGTTACAGGATAAAGTGACAGACTGGCTTGTAGACAATTGTAAGTTAGTAGAAAAAGATTCAAAAGATTCTTAAAAAATGAAGGGATTGTGCAGGCACAATCCCTTTTTGGTTATTGTAAATTTTGCTGGCTTTGCTTTCGATACTGACCGGGTGTCATTCCGGTCTCTTTTTTGAAGATACGGATAAAAGTTTCTGTGTTTTCGTAACCGAGAGAAAGAGAAATACTGCTGATGGTATCAGTTGTGTTTACCAGTAATCGTTCTCCCTTGCGTATCCGCAAGGCCTTTTTCCAGTCATTAAATCCCATTCCGGTGGTATTTTTAATCAGTTTAGAGCAGTAAGAAAGGGAAAATCCGAAGTGTTTGGAAATCTCTGTAAGGGTTACTGTGTCAATATGTTCCTGAATGTAATTCAATACTAAAAAGTCATCTAACTGCCGGCTTTGCATAAAAAAATAGGAAGATTCCATGGTATCCTGAAAGCGTCTCATTGTGTCAGCGCTGAGATAAGTCAGCATTCCGATGAGAATTTGATCAGAAAATCCATCATGATTCAAGTGTTCGTAGTACATTTTTAAGACAAAGGATTTCCACGAATCTTTTGTGTGGTAAACCAAATATTCCAATTGGTGCTGGTTATAGAGCCCTTCTTTAAAAAACTTACTTTGAATATCATCTCCCTTTGCAAGAGGAAGGAACATCTGGTGAAATGTTTTTTGCTGGATCAGGATATTAAACACGATAGAATCATCTTGAAATACTTCCATTGTATGATATACGCCAGGGGCAATAAAAATCACATCGCCATCCGAAAAATATTTTCTGTTTGCTCCGATATTTTGCGCACAAGACCCATGATACACAAATACAATTTCAAAAAAATTATGTCGGTGGAGAAACGCGGGCGTATAGCGATTGTGCATACTGATATAGACATTTCTAGAGTCGCCTTCTTTGAAGTATTCTTCATCATTCATCTCATATGAAATAATTTCAGGAAGGAGCTCCGGTATTACGAGATGACGTCTCGTGGCATCTCCTTTGTCAATTTGGGATAAAAATTCTTTGAGCCCTTCAGAACTATGCCCAGCACGGTAATAGGCTTTATAAAATTCTTCGTCTTCGTTTAAACGGAAGATATCTTTTTTCAAAGTATCGTATTTTGAAATCATAAATCAAAATCCTCTCTATTTTTATTTGTGTATCAGGGCTGCAGATTGTTCAATATTACTCATATTTTCACATAGAGTGCAAAAAAAGTCAATTATGTGGACTAATGTGCCAATTAAAAATGCTTTGCCTCTTCTATATAATAAGAACAGAATAAAACATGACAAATGAGAGGAGTGAACAATATGGACCAGCAGAAAAGTGTGGGTATGTTATCCAAAAGTTTTTTATACCGGCAGAGATTGGGGTATGGACTGGGAGACTTTGCCTGCAATTTGATCTGGCAGGTAATATCGTTGTACCTATTGTATTTTTATACAGATGTGGTACATCTTGGAGCAAAGTCCATAGCAGTAATGTTTATGATATGCAGGGTGATTGATGCAATTACAGATGTGCTGGTAGGATTTGCAATCGATAAGACAAAAACAAGATGGGGGAAAAGCAGACCTTGGTTCTTGTTTGGGGCAGTTCCGTTTGCTGTGGCTGCGTTTTTGGCTTTTAGTGTGCCGGATATTTCGCCGGATGGAAAGTTACTCTATGCTTATGCAACTTACATTTTTCTATCATTTATGTATACGGTGGTCAATATTCCTTTGGCATCGATTTTGCCGACTTTGACAGATGACATGAATGAAAGAACTGTTTTGGCAACTTGGAGAAAATTTCTTGCTTTTCTAGGATCTTCTATCGTGTCGGCTACGGCTCTGACTCTTGTGCAAGTAACCGGAAGAGGAAATGAAGCCTTGGGATTCCGAATTGTTATGGGAATGTTTGGAATTGTAGGCTGCGTTTGTTTCTTTTTGACATTTTTCCTTGTGAGGGAAAATAATCTTCAAGAAAACATAAAAAGTGCAACATTAAAAGAAACGATAATGTCACTTGGGGAAAATACTCCGTGGAAGGTGTTTGCCATAAACATCATGTTTATGTGGACCGGTTATTTTTTGCAGTCATCAGCATTGGTTTATTACTACAAATATTATATTGGAAGTACATCTATGGCCTCTATGGTCGCAACAATCATGACGGTTATTCCTATGGCTGCAAATTTGACAGTGCCATTTCTCGCAAAACGCTTGGGAAAGAGAAATCTGTATTCCGGCGCTGCGCTAATTCAGTTGGCGGGACTTGTTGTTATTTTTTTAGGAAAGTACAACACAGGCATCATATTGGCAGGCGCTGTCATCTCTGCTTGCGGATATGGAGTAAAAGAAAGTATTTACTTTTCTATGCAGGCTGATCCGGTGGATTACGGAGAGTGGAAAACAGGGATTCAGGCAACGGGAATGCTGTCATCTTTAAATGGTTTTCTGGGGAAAGTGGCGCAGGCAGCAGCGGGCGGGAGCTCGGGTCTGCTTCTGGCGTGGGGAGCATATGATTCAACAGCTGTGGTACAGACGACAGAGGCGCTTATAGCTATCAAGGCGATGTATCTTTATATTCCGATGATTCTGTTGGTTTGCTCTATTGTGACAATGCATTTTTATAAATTAGATCAGCAATTTCCGCAGATTCAAAAAGATTTAGAAACTAGAAGAAAAGGGGTAAAATGACAATGAATGAAAAAGTAAACAAAAAACAGTATATGCCACTGGTTGTGGCAGCGGGTATCGGGTCCATGCTGGGATCCGGAATCATTATCGGTTTATCGGCAACAGTTACGGTATGGCAGAGTGGCCTTGGATTGACAGATGGACAGGTGGGGATCTTGTCAGGGGCATTGACGTTTGCTATTGCGGCAGGATCTTTGCTGGCAGGAAATATTACAAAAGCGTTAGGATTGATTCGTTCTTTTAATTATCTGAATCTGCTGTATGCAATTGGCGCAGGAATTTGTGTATTATCAGGAAATTTTTCGATGCTTTTGGCAGGACTTATTTTGGCGGGATTCGCATCAGGTGCAGATCTTCCGATTAGTTTAACCGTGATTTCACATGATGCACCAGATGAAAAAACATCGGCAGGACTGGTAGCTTCGACGCAGGTATTCTGGCAGATTGGTGTTTTAGCATCTTATCTTATGGCGTTTATTGTTTCAAAAACAGAAGGTGCTTTGGGCGCCAGAATTGTATTTGGCATTCTTGCCGGTTTTGCGGCAGTAGCATTTTTATGGAGAACATTTTCACCGAAATTTAAGGAATTTCACGAGGCAGGTAATAGATATCGTGCTGCTGAAGGCGCCGGTATTTCGGAAGAAATTTCTTTTATAAGACTTTTTAAAGGTGCAGAAAGCAAAAAGTATCTTTCCTTTTTTGCATGTATCATGATTTTTTACATTTGTTGGAATTTGTTGGCAAATACTTTTGGACAGTTTCAGACTTATATTTTAGTGAAAGCAAATGCATCACAGTCATTGGCAACAGGATGCGGTATCATCTTAAATATTGCAGGTCTTATCTGTGGTATCTTATTTGCTTCGGCAGCAGGAAGCAAGCATAGAAATAAATTTTTCTATGTAGGAATTGTGATTCAAGCGGCGGCTATGATTGGTATCGCTTTAGGAGGCGGTTCTGTATTTATGATCGTAATCATGATTGCCTGCTATAATATTGGAAATCAGTTTGCTGGAGAATCTATCTATAAAGTATGGACACAGGAATCGTTCCCAGTGTCATCAAGAGCTTCTATGCAGGGATTCATCAATGGCTTTTCAAGATTCTGCTGTGGACTTTTTGCGCTGATCACACCTATGTTGGTAGCGCCGGAAAGAATCCAAATTACGATGTATGGTTTTGCCGGTATTGTAATCATCAGTGCAGTGGCAGGATCTTGTATGTTGAAGCTGCAAAGAAAACACGGAATCGGACAGATGAAATAGGAGGAAACGTTCATGGCATTTACATTTCAAATTAATAGTGGGGTGCAGTTTATCCATGATGAAGCCATGTTAAGTATGGCGGAGGTAAATCACCCTCAGATAAAAAAACAGACAGTGTTTCCAACAGCCATTGTGGACTTGGTAAAAGATGATACAAAATTAAATGGCTATGGAGTACAGGAAAGTGATAAGAAAATAGAGAATATTCATGAATATGGATTGAGACGAGATGAAAAATTGATTTTAGATTTTGGAGATCACAGAGTGGGGACCTTTAAAATTGATATTGATCAAACAGGATCTCCTATGGATGCACCCTTGTATTTAAGATTAAAATTTGCAGAGATGCCGGCGGAACTTGCAGCAGAGTCTTCTGAGTATGATGGATGGCTCAGCCGCTCATGGATTCAGGAAGAAATTGTACATATAGACGAGCTGCCGGCAACTTTGGAGCTCCCGAGAAGATATAGTTTTCGATATGTAGAGCTAAAAGTCATTGATACTTCACCAAAATGGCAGGCGGTATTTTACAATCCGATTGTGACGAGCGAAACCTCTGCTGACCTGCTGAAGGTGAAAAAGCCAGAATTGGAGGATGAAAAACTTTCAAAGATTTATGATGTGGGATTAAAGACACTTGCAGACTGCATGCAGGATGTATTTGAAGATGGACCAAAGAGAGACCGACGCCTTTGGTTGGGGGATTTGCGTCTTCAGGCTTTGGCAAATTATGCAACCTTCGATAATAAAGAGCTGGTACGTCGTTGTCTGTATCTTTTCGCGGGGATGACTACGGAAGAGGGGAAAATTTCGGCAAATGTCTTTGTGAAGCCGAAGAATATTCCCGACGATACGTTTTTGTTTGAGTATAGTTTGTTTTTTATATCGACATTATATGACCTGAATGAGGCGCATCCGGATATTAAAATCGTAAATGAGTTGTATCCTACCTGCAAAGAGCAGATGGATATTACTCTTGGAATGTTTGACCAGAATGGAAAGTTGATGGTCGATGAGGACTATCCGGTATTTGTGGACTGGTCTAATGAGTTTAACAAAGATACAGCAGGACAGGCAGAAGCTATCTATGTCTTAAAACAGTTTATAGAACTTGCTCGTTTGGTTGGAGAGGAAGAACTTGATAAGTATGAGAAAAGTCTCGAACTCATTTCTTCGTATGCAAGAAATAAACTATATAATTCAGAAAAGAAATTGTTTGTTACCACAGGAGATGAGTATAATATTGCGAGTCAGGTGTGGATGGTTCTGGCAAAAGTAATGTCTCCGGAAGAAAATAAAGAGATTATGACTACCATGATTCAAGAAATGTTTCCGGTAAAGAATATCGCAACTCCTTATATGTATCATCATATTGTGGAAGCGTTGTTTGAAGGTGGACTGGAAGAGGAAGCTGTGCAGCTTATGAAAGACTATTGGGGAAAGATGATTGACCTTGGGGCAGACACATTTTGGGAAGCATTTGACCCGGATGATCCGGATTATTCACCTTATGGAAGTCCGATTTTAAATAGCTATTGCCATGCATGGAGCTGTACGCCGGTTTATTTGATACATAAATATGTTCTAAAAGATTTTCATGAGAAATGTTTGTAAAAGTAAAAAGTGGTCTATGAGGTAAGGTGAAGATAGGAAAAAAGTATGAGAAAGGTCGCAGAAATGCGGCTTTTTCTTTTGCTCATTTTCTTGAGTTGCAGATAAAAATCAGTTAAAATAAAGAGTAGAAAGCAGATGGAAATATTAGGGGAATGTGACAATCATGTATTAGGAATGACTGGAGGATAAAGCAAATGAAATCATGGAAAGATTTGTTTCGCACACATATATTGGAACGCGGACTAAATTATTATGAAGAAGATTGTGTCGCCTTACTGGAACAGACTTCAACCGGATATACAGCAGTAGTAGAAGGAACAGACGATTATGATGTGGAAATAGAGATTCGTGATGGTCGAGTTTATGATATGACATGTACATGCCCATATGCAGCAGAGGGAAATTATTGTAAACATATGGCGGCAGTCTTGTATGAGATAGACGAAAGAGAGTCTGATACAAAAAAGACGGTGAATTCTCTCCAAACCGCGCAGAATCAAGAAAAGGAATTGAAAGAGATTGTTGAAGGAATACCAGTAGAAGATTTACGGGAAATCTTATTTACGCTGGCAGCTTCTGATAATTTTCTTTATAACAAGATTATGACAAAGTATGCGCCGATAACGTCATGTCATATGGATAGATTGAAGGAACAGGTGGATGATATTGGTTACCATTATTCCGATAGAGGCGGATTTGTAGATTATTATCATGCAACAGATTATACAGATGCGTTGAACAACCTCTTGGATGAAAATATTCCGCTATTACTGGAGAAAAATTGCAGAATGGAAGCATTTGAATTAGTCAATTGTGTCTTTTATGAGATTGGAAATCGAGATATGGATGATTCGGATGGTGGCACATCATTTGTAGCGAACAATTGTTATGAATATTGGCAAACAATATTGTATGAATGTAATGATGAAGAAAAAGAAAAGATGTTTCAGTGGTTTCGACATCATCAAGAAAATTATGTAATTGATTATATGGAAGAGTATATTAGTGATTTTTTGCTGAATGAGTTTCATGATGAGGGAATACTTTGGGAGAAACTTCATATGTTAGATGAAAAAATCGCTAAGTTTCAAAAAGAAAACTATAGTGGCGATTCTTATTCTGCATATTACGGTATGGTAAATAATATAACTGCACGGATTCATCTGATGGAAGAATTGAATTATTCTAAGCAGGAAATAAGGGAGTATCGGCAGAAATACAGGAATTTTTCTGAAATTCGAAGTATGGAAATACAGGAATATTTATCTGACAGAAAGTATGAAGAAGCCATTGCGGTATTGAAAGAAAGTAAAATTTTAGATGCTGATAAAGCCGGATTGGTAGCAGAATATAGTCAGCAATTAATTCAAATTTACGAAAAAAGAAATATGCAGAAAGAATATGCACAAGAACTTCAATATCAGGTGTTTGAATGTATGCAAGATAATTTAGAATACATTGTGAAATTGAAAAAACTGTATAGTGAAACAGAATGGGACAAACAAAGAGAAAGATTTTTACAAGGTAAAACTTCTTCGAGGATACGATATGAATTTTTATTGGAAGAACAATTATTTGAAAGACTGCTTCAGGAAATACGAAAGAATCAGTCTGTTTATGCATTGGATCAATATGAAAAAGTATTGAAAAAAGATTTGCCAAATGAAGTCAGAGATATGTATGTGCAATATGTGAAAAAGGAATCAACTCGAACAGCAGACAGAAAGGCATATAAATACTTAATGTCTTATCTGAAAAAGATTACAAAATATCCGGATGGCAAAAAGATAGCACGTGATATTGCAGATTGTTGGAAGCAAGATTACAAAAGAAGACCGGCTATGATGGACGAACTTAGGAAAGCTGGATTTTAATGTGTGATAAATAAAGTGAAGGAAAATTTTAAAGGAGATAAGTAGTATGGGAAATTGCATCCAATAGCAGCGGGTATGCTTATGTTTGGAAATGAATACGATATTGTGCGGCATTTTCCTAAGTATTTCTTAGATTATAGAGAGAAAATGGATTCTGCAATTCGTTGGACTGACAGGTTACAATCTAGTTCTGGGGAGTGGTCTGGCAAATTGTTTGATTAATATAGGTGAACGTGCCGGAAGTGGTGTTCCGAACATTTTAAATGTATGGAATGATGAAGGATTTGTAGAGCAAGAGATTGAAGAAAGATTCGCTCTGATTGATGATGAATTAGTATGGCATGGGGTATGAATCTACTTGGCAAGGTAGACGTCTGGGATAATTTGATGCGTATCAAAAATTATCAGGTGGTGGCAGAACTTTTGGAGATTCCACTTGGGAGTACAATAGAATTATAGGGATGTAAAGAGTCAGTAGGATCGGTGATATCAGCTTTTTATGACAAAAAAGAATGACATTTTTCCATGATCCAGACGGTTTGCCACTTGAATTACATGAATAATTAAAATGACTTTTAGTGAATCAAGAGTGTTCGGTTAAAAAATTTACTTGAACAAAGAAAGGTGCGGAAGCCGGAAGGCTGAAATATCAAGACATACCAAAAGAATCCTTTGCATACACTGTAACAACAGTAATTGCAGGGGAAGTATATGAAAGATTATATCGAGGACGCTGATATAATAGGACTAAATCAAGAAGAACCGATAGATAAAAGGGTTCGGCTGGTTTAGTCCTATTTTTTCATGTCAAAGAGTTTTCAATACTCAAAGCTCAGGTGTAACGCGTTACATTTTATATTACCTAAAATGTTGTTTGAAAATACGGAGGATATAGAATGGATAAAAAAATACAATTTTCTTATTATCATGGGGATGAGATGGAAAAGTTCTCTTTTTTACGAATACCAAAGTTGTTGCTGACGGATAGATATTTTAAGGATGTATCGGTTGAGGCCAAACTGTTGTATGGACTATTATTGGAAAGAACATATCTTTCTGTAAACAATGGGTGGATTGATTCAAGTGGAAGAGTATATATTTATTATACAATAGATGAAATTATAGATACGCTGAATTGTGGGAAACAAAAAGCAATTAAATTGATGGCAGAATTGGATATAGAGAGTGGGATTGGGCTGATTGAAAAGCATAGACAGGGACAAGGCAAGCCCAATAAAATTTATGTCAAAAAGTGTACTTCTTTGGAAACAAATAATGATTCTGCATCGGCTGATGGAGCTGGTATGAATCAAGAGGTGTTAAATCGGGACATCAAGAGATGTGAAAATAAAAATACTAGAGGTAGCGAATATGAACCTCAAGAAGTATTGAAATCAAACTGTAATAAGATTGAAAATAAAAATATTGAGAAGAGTAATATTGACATATCTATCTTACCTCGAGAAAATGAAATAAAAATGACAGCGCAAGATAAGATGGATGAGATAAGATTATATTATGATTTGATAAAAGAAAAGGTGGATTATGAGGCATTAGTTGCACAATATAATCAAGAGGATATAGATGAAATCATAGATCTGATGGTGGAGACTATGTGTTCAAGTGCTTCATCAATATGGATTGCAGGAGAAGCTAGACCACAGGAATTTGTGAAGAATAAATTTTTGAAAATTAAGTATGATCATATACGCTATGTTTTAGAAGGTTGTAAAAATAATACGAAAAAAATACATAACATTAAGTCATATATTTTGACGACACTGTATAATTCAACTTCCACTTTGAATAGCTATTATACTGCAGAAGTAGCTAGAAGCCAATATGCATGCAGTTGATATGATGAATGGGGAGAAAAAGATGATCCAGTTATATGCGTATACGTTTCGAGATGGAAAATTCAATGAGTCAGCTACTTTTCAGTTTGTAGAAAATGTTTGTAAAATTTTTTCGAATATGCAGGGATTACATAAGAAAGCGGTGAAGGCAGTTAATGTATTTCTGAATTTTTCCATACGTGTGATGTTACGGGAAGAAGCGATGGAATTCTATCATTTAGAACGGATTTTAGAGTTAGCTGAACAGGCGAAGCATGGTACGAAAACAGACGGAAAGAAGTCTATGCTGGATCAGTTGGTACAAGCTAGCAAGGATGAAGAATTGCTTACATTTTATTATGAGTTTTTAAACATTCGGGAAGATCTTCCGAGAAAGTTGCCAAAGAAGCTGCGGAAGGCGTTTCAATGTTATACAGAAGCGATTCCAATCTGCAGAACGGATAACGATTACATGGCAAGGATACTTTTTTGCATCAATCAAGCAGTGAGAGCATCTTGTGAGAATCCGAAATGCACGCATCGGCTTTTAGAAGAGATACAGAAAGACATGGAGTTGTTATATGAACAGCGGATTTTTACAGATGCGGAATTATATGAATTGGATCGTTTGTGTCAATGGATAGAAGGAAAGTGATTCTGATGGAGAAGAAATTTTGGGTGAAACCATTTCAATGATGTTGTGGAATTGGTTTATGAAAGTATTTTAGAAAAGATGTGGAAGAAAACAGGTACAAAGGAAAAGGAGAAGAAGAGATGAAGCAATGGACACCTATGAGTTTATTTGATGAATTGAGTGGTACTGTAATCGGGCAGGATGAATATTTAATGAGTTTATGTACGACGGTGTGGCTGCACGATGCGAGAATTCAAATGGTAAAACGTCATTCTTTTCCCAAAAATATCCCACAAAAACAGAATCTTCTGATTGTAGGGCCGACTGGCTCTGGAAAAACTTTGGCAATTCAATCTATTGCGAAACTTTTGGGATATGAGGTACTGATTGCCAATGCGCCGGATTTTACAGGCACCGGCTGGAAAGGGCGAGATGTGGAAGAACTGATTCAAGATTTATACCGAGAATGTCAGGAAGATAAGAAACGAACAGAGCGAAGTATCATCTTTCTTGATGAAATTGACAAGGTGGTGGAAACGGAGTCCAGTCGTTCGGATGCCCCTTCCTTTAATGTTCAGAATCCTCTATTAAAATTGATCGAAGGAATGTATGTGAGTGTAAAAAATGACAGAGGGCATGTGGTTGATATGATTGATACATCACAGATTTTATTCATTGCTGCAGGTGCATTTGAAGGAATCGAAAAAATCATACAGAAACGCATTCATGGAGAGAAAACACTTGGTTTCGGTGGAAACATATGGAAACATGAAGAGGAGAAAGATTTGCTGTTACAAGTGAAAAAGAAAGATCTCCTTAAATATGGTGTGGAAGTGCAGTTTCTTGGTCGTTTTTCCAGATTAACAGCGCTCAGGGAACTCAATGAGACCGACATTAAGCACATTTTGCTTCGTTCGAAAGCATCCATTGTGCAAACGATGGATCACCTACTTTATGACAGTTTGGGAGTCCATGTAGAAATTGACGAGTCCGGTGCCGAAGCGATTGCAAGACAAGTGGTAAAGGAAAAGACTGGAGCTCGTGGTGCAGCATTTCTGATTCAGGAAGTCATGGATGAGCTGCTTTTCTTTCTTCCGGAGGAAGAGAACGTAAAAGCGCTATCTATTTTTGAAAAGGAAGGGGAACCGGAAATTAGGTACATTGAAGGAAAACCGAATAAAAAGGCTTTGACGGATTTCTCGGAAAAATCTGTTCCAATCCGTGTGAAAAGCCAAAAACATGTGGGGCAGTATGTAGATTATGTTTTAAGTGCAGGAGGAATTGTATTGTCTTTCTGTAATCTTCGAGAAATACGTGCACTGCATACGCTGGTATCTGCTTTGGTACTTTACATTTTGGAGACTTATGCGGAAGAAATTTGGAATATATCCAGTATTCGGAAATTATTGAAGACAGAAAAGAATGGAACGTGGAAGCCGCAGGAAAGAACTGTATGTGAAGTGGTTCTTACGGAACGCGGCAGGAATACAGAATATGCGAAGCTCTATTACCAATACAAGGAGCTGCGCACAAGCAAACAGATCATTGATTATGCGATTGCAGCCTGTGAGGAGTTTGAGCGCAATCCGTATTATGAAATGGAACAAGTATGTTAAGAAATGATATTGAATGAAAGAAGTGAGGGTATGATTTATTTTACAAGTGACTTACATCTGAATCATCGTGCAGTCATTATGGAATTGTGAGGTGAAAAGAATGGGAGAAATACCAAAAGCAAAATATAAAAAAGGGGATGTGGTAGCATTTCAATGTTTTAAAGCAATCAAAAAAGGAACGATTGCTGTTGTGGACGCACACGGGACGTTTTTTCAGCAAGAGGAACCGTCTTATGACATTGAGGTAACAGATGATCCATTTGGTCAGAATGGATGGTATAAGCATATCCAGCAGTCCTGGATCTTGCCAACAACGGATGTAGAAGTCACAAAATTTCAAGAGGAACGAAAGGAAGAATCTGATAAGGATTGGGATGAGCATGTTCGACAAATTGGAAAGGATCTTGTTCAAAAGCATATTGGAGTGTTGAAGGAATTGGCAAAGTGGGATTAATGGATTACACACCGGTTATAAACGAGGGCATGAACCACAGAGGAGAGGAGAAGAGATTGACCAGTGATCAGGGGAATGGGACGGTGAACCAGTGGAGCATTTTGTGATTTTAGATGATCTGAACGGAAGATATTTGTGTCCACACTCCAATCGGTTGGTGCGAACGTCCATCTAGAAAGGACTGGAAATAAAAGAATGAATACCATATTGTCACAATCATCGAAACAAAAACTAATATTTTTGTTATTTTATAAAATGTGATATAATATATCTGAAAATAATATGTTTGAAAAAAGTTATCAGATCAATGCAAGAATGGGGGAGTAACAGAATGAAAAAAATAGTTATTGTCAGTATAACTATTGTAACATTATTATGTAGTATTGTTCTTTGCATTATATTTCAAAGAAAAAATACATTTATTGAAGGTGTCATTATTACAAAAAACGAGCAATTTTTTATGCTTGAAACAGATACACAAGAAAAAATAATCTGTTATTGGCCAAAGAAATATGATTATTCAGTTATATCGATAGGAGATAGTATAAGAGTCTATTATAGTGGTGAAATTTTGGAAACAAGTCCTGCACAACTAAAAAATGTAAAAGAAATTAAAAAATAATATCCTTGCAAACAGAAAGGTGGGAATATGAAGAAAAATAAAATTGTAAGCAAAATAGGTGCTTTAGTTTTAGTAGTAATGCTTAGTATATTATCTTCGATTACTGTGTTAGCAAGCGAACAAAAAACAGAATCAGAACCGTGTCAAGATATAAGCAAAAACTTAACAACTGGTGAAATCACAGTAAACGAGACTTCCACAACTTTTAACAAAAATAATAGTGGTGTTATGGATGCTTTTATTCCGGAAGGAATGCAAGTTGAGCCTACTACAAGAAAAGTTCTAGGTTCAGATAACAGAGTTAAAATAGCAAATACTACTGCATATCCTAATTCAGCAATTTGCTATATGGAAATGAAATTTCCTAACGATAACGGTTTATATGTCGGGACAGCATGGATGTATGGAGAACGTGTTGCAATGACAGCGGGACATTGTGTGTATAATTCAAAATTAGGTGGTTGGGCAGAATGGGTTAGAATCTATCCTGGAAGTAATGGTGGAACATCACCTTATGGAGTACATTACGCTTCTGTGTTACACACTGATACAAAATATGTAGAATCTGAAAATCCTAATTATGACTGGGGACTGTTAGAATTTAGTTCTGACATAGGTAGTTCAACTGGATACTTTGGTGCTTCATGGACAACATCAAGTTTAGTTGGAACAGGTATTGTTGTAAGAGGATATCCATTAGAAAAAAACGCTCAAATGTGGTCAATGTCCGGAAGTATTGCGGCAAGTGATACATCCAAATTAAGTTACTACATTGATACAACCACTGGTCAAAGCGGATCCCCTGTATATAAAAATGATGGAAATTACAGGTGTGTTGGTATTCATACAAACTACCATTCGTTTGGATATAATCAAGCAGAACGAATAGATAAATCATTATTTGATATCATGAATAAGTATAGATAATTTTTTAGAGTCAATGTTTGCAAGGATATTCTCACATATTATCTGTCTAGGGGGAGCGTTGCTAATTATACTACAGTGGTAGAAATGCCACAATAAGCCATTTTTTCTTACTATTTCCTGCAGGAGCCGGTTCAGTTGTACCAAAACCGGGAAGAAGTGCTTGCAAAGCTGAAAGAAGCATTTATCCGACGGTTATGTAATGATACCAGCTCTATCCGTCCGGATAGCCCGGATATAACCGGAATTTATCAAGGCTTCCGGTGTGTGCCAGTATTATTTGGATGATACGGCGATTGAGTTTTTCTGAAATCCGACTGGTTAGGATGACGCACATCTGGTGCCGATGCTCATTCGCAATGTCTGTCAAAGACCATTGACCATTTTATTTGAAGATTGTGCTGCAGAGTATGAGATTGCACTAGGAGAAAGTAAAGAGATTGTTCCTTTTCAGGAAAAAGTCAATAAGAAAGAAGGAGAATTCTCATGATAATAACACTATATTCCCCATAAAAAAGATTGTTATTTTGCTGTGGTGGATCTGTTTTCACCGGTGTTTACATTCCGGGTGTATTTTAAGGTTGTAGATGGAGAATTGGACGTACAGCATGTGGAACGGTGGCATTTTGGATGATATGTGAAAGGGGAAAACTATGAAAGATACAATTCTATATCAAGAAGAAGATAATTATTTGATTCCAAATTTGCATAAAGAGACATTACCGCAGATTGGAAAGTACGGGAGAATGCGACTACAATTTTTAGAGGAACCGGAACAACAGGCGAAGTATGTACTACTACTGATGAAAGGGAATCTGAATCAGGATCTGATCGAGACGGAACGTTTGGCGAACGAGAAAGTGGAGACGTACATGAAGGAGCTAATGGAGGCACAGGAAGCACCGGACAAGAATACATATCCGTTAGAATGGACGGGATACATGAACAATCTGAAGCATCAGGCTGAAGAGCTGGTGTATCCGGAAGTGATTTATCGTTAGATAATAATGTTTATAGAATTACAATGGAAATACAAATTGGAAGTATCTTGAAGGAATGAGGAAACGGTAGGGTGGGAATATAGAATTTGAGAAAAGTAAAAAGATAGAAGCCTGAGTAACGTGTGTTTATATGTGTTTACTCAGGCTTTTTATCTGGGATGTATTTTATAATTTTACTCGGATCACATTTTAAGATTTCGCAGAGATCATTTAAGGTAATCATCGTAATGGATTCATTTTTGCGCAATTTACATAAGGTATTACTAGAAATTCCATGTTTCTTAATCAATGTATAGGTAGTTTCTTTTGATTCTTTTAGCGTAGTCCAAAAGGGTTCGTAAACGATCATACTCTTAATTCTCCTTCCAATTTTATATTAAGGTATGTCTAAAGCCTTGACTATGGCTAAAGATTTAGCTATATTGTAAGAGGAAATATCATATTTTTATAGCTTTGATATAAATGGAAGAATTAGTGATATGCATTTTATTTTTAAATTGTACAAAGGAGAAACAGATTATGAAACGAAAACAAGTCGCAGTATTGCTTGCGGTGGCTATTTTGGTGTCTAGTACAGTTCATGTACAAGCTACATCATTTGTACCGCGAGAAAATATTTCTATAACTTCGCCGATATTATTGGAAAAATCTAATTCGAAAACAAATGATATCGACCATCCAAGTAATAAAAGAATAGAACAGCCTTCAGAAAAAGCATTTGAAGAATCTTTGAAAGCTTCGTATATTAAAAAGAAAGACAGAGATTCAAAAATTAATAAAAAAGAAACTGTAAATGGACAGAAGACTGAAGAAGCTACTATGTCAGTCGTTACAGAAAATACTACTTCTCTAAGTGAGGTGACGGTTTCGGATGCAGGCCAAAAAGCACCTCTTTCAATTGGAACAAAGTTTCAGGTGAATGAGATTACTTATCAGGTCACAGCCAATACAGATACTTTTGAGGTTGCAGCAAAAGATATTTCTATTGCAGCCACAGAATTGATTTTACCAGAAACAGTCACATACGAAGGTGTTACTTATCAAGTCACATCGATCCCAGATGGTGGTTTTCAGAGAAGGTATCGTTTACAGAAAATTGTACTTCCAGAAGGACTTCGCACGGTAGGAAGTTCTGCGTTCCGTTTCTGCGATGGTGTAAAGGAGTTTCATCTGCCATCCACACTCGAAACATTCTGCAACGAAGGATTTCAGTCCTTGGAAACAATTACACTTGCAGAGGGCAATCAAGCGTTTCAATTGATTGATGGCGTGTTGTTTTCTAAAGATGGCACTAAATTGAGATTATATCCAGCAGCAAAAGTAGGAAGTGAATATGTTACTCCAGCTGGAACGACTACGATTTCTGAAAGTGCATTTTATTATAATCAGAACTTGAAATCATTAACGCTTTCTAACAGCGTTAAAACAGTAGAAAGCTATGCGCTTGATCAAATGCAAGGTTTACAGAAATTTGTCTCTGGAAAGAATGTTTCTAAATTTGGGGATTATAATCTTTACCAGTGTCCGAATTTAAAAACAGTGGTATTAGATGGTTCATTCATGATGGGAAGTTATTGTTTGAATGATTGTCCGAAGGTATCTACGATTACGTTTGCAGGAGATATCAGCGGGTATGGTATGTATTCTCTTTATGATTTACCAAGTTTAAAAGAATACGTTGTCAACGATGGAAATGCTTACTACAATGCAAAAGACGGTGTATTATTCAACGGAACTGATTTGATTCGTTATCCATCTGCAAAAGAGGATAGCACTTATGTGGTTCCGGATGACACTACTGAAATCTCCGCGTTAGCCTTCAACTACATGCAAAACACTACTGAAATTATTTTACCTCAAAATGTACATGTTGCTACACAGGCGTTTAACTATCCAAATATGAATAGTCCGATTGATATTTACTTCCGTGATACAGATACAGTTTCTTTAAGCAATTCCGCTTCAGGTGTATTTGTGGCTTTGACAGAGGGATCTCACATTTACTTGAGAAATGAGAAAACTTTGGAGAGTTTTCAGTCTTATACAAATGCGGTGAATCCGAAAGGTTCTGTAGGGGTGGAAGTGAAAATCATTCCGGTAAAGAGCATTACATTTGCGGACGCAAATGTAGAATTAAAAGCAAAAGAGACGGTTTCTCTGAATCCGGTGATTGCGCCATATTACACAACAGACACCATTACATGGAGTTCTTCCAACGAGAGTGTTGCTACTGTTTCGGATGGAGTTGTAACTGCAAAAGGGTATGGTGATTGTACGATCACTGCAACTGCAACATCCGGTGTGAGTGCTTCGGTATCACTTTCTGTTGTGAAAACGAACATTGCTACACTGAACTTTGAAAAGATTGCAGATGTGGTCTACAATGGAAGCGCTTTCACTCCTGACGTGGTTGTGAAGAATCAGGATTACACGTTGCAGAAAGGCACAGATTACACAGTTTCTTATGAGGACAATGTGAATGTGGGTACTGCAAAAGCGATTGTAACTGGAAAAGGGGATTACGAAGGAACAAAAGAAGTATCCTTTGTCATTGCAGCAAAAGATTTTGCAGATGCAAAAGTTACAGGCATTACAGACAAAACGTATACTGGTTCTAAGCTGACACAAGACCTTGTTGTGAAAGACGGAAAGACTTCTTTAAAAGAGGGTCGTGACTATGAAGTAGCATACAAAAACAATGTGAATGCGGGCACTGCAACAGTGATTGTAACCGGAAAGGGCAATTATGCAGGTACTCAGGAGTTTTCATTTGCGATTCATGCCAAAGATCTGAAAGAGGCAAACATTGCTGACATTGCAGATTACGAATATGAAGGAACTGAGATTCGTCCGGAAGTGGTTGTGAAAGACGGAAAAACAAAATTAGTAAAAGGAACGGATTACACGGTTTCTTATGAAAACAATGTAAATATTGGTACTGCAACAGTGGTTGTAACCGGAAAGGGCAATTATGCAGGTACACATAAAGTTACTTTCAAGATCACAGAAAGAGCATTACGCGAAGATATGGTTGGAGCGATTGCCGACCAAACATTCAGCGGCAAAAAAATCACTCCAAATGTGGTTGTAACAGATGGTGAAAAGGCATTGACAGAAGGTACTGATTATACAGTTACTTACAAAGACAATGTAAATGCAGGAACAGGAACAGCGGTTGTAACTGGAAAAGGCAACTACAAGGGTACACAGGAAGTTTCTTTCCGTATTCAGACAAAAGGGTTAGATTCCATTACGGATGTTTCTGTGGCTGACCAGGTGTACAGCGGGGAAGCATTGACTCCGGATGTAGTGCTCAAACATGATGGCATTACATTAAAAAAAGGAACGGATTACACGGTTTCTTATGAAAACAATGTGAATATTGGAACTGCAACAGTGGTTGTAACCGGAAAGGGCAATTACCACGGTTCCAAAGAGTTGACATTCAAAATTGGTGCTAGAAGTCTTGATGAAGCTATCATCTCTGGTGTTTCTGATGTGATTTACAACGGAAGTGCATACAAACCGGAAGTAGTCGTAACAGATGGTGAAACAGTATTAAAACAGGGTGTTGACTATACCGTTGCTTATCAAAACAACGTGAATGCGGGAACTGCAACAGCGGTTGTAACTGGAAAGGGCGACTATAAAGGCACACAGAAAGTTTCTTTCGATATTATGACAAAAGATTTGGATTCCATTACAGAGGCATCTGTACTGGATCAGATCTATACAGGGGATGCGTTGACACCGGAAGTTACTTTAAAACATGATGGCATTACTTTGAAAGAAATTGGAATAGCAACGGTAATGATCACTGGTATTGGAAACTATACCGGATCCCTTCCGATGCAATTTCAGATTAAGGGTGACACTGTTACAGTGCCGGATCATAACAATGATGGCAATCAAAATATAGAGGTGGATAAGCAACCAAATAAGCCATCTGAAATCCCGAAAACAGGTGATATGATTCAAATGTATGGTAGAGAGATGACTTTTGCATTAGCTGGGATTGGAAGTGCGTTTAGCATTTTGAAGAAAAAGCGAAAAAAGATGAGAAGTAAATAATCTATAAATACAAAGAAAAAAATAAGAACGAGTAGGATTGAGCAGTTTTAGCTTGGTTTTACTCGTTTTTATATTGCTGTTTATAGAGTTACTCGAAAATTCTTGGATGTTTTAGGAATGAAAAGTAGAAGTTATAATTCGTCTCCCGTATTGTTATCAATAAATGTTCCGTAAAACTGGCAATTTAAAATGGATGCAATCTCCTGTAGCTCTTTTTCACTGAAATTGTCACGTTTAAATTTCCCACTTAAATTTTGTGAGGTGCAATTTAATTTAGAAGCCAGTTCAGTAACGGTCATATTTCTTTTAATTAAAGCAATTTTGATTTTTTGAGTCATTGACATAGAAACGTCCTCCGATATTTAAAGATATTTATACTGTTTATGATAACAAAAAAGCATCTGAAAGTCAAAAACAATTAAAAAAGTAATTTAAAAATTAAAAATGTAATTGACAAATTTGAAACATGAGAATAAAATGTAATTAAATAATTACAAAAACAATTTTTGGATTACGAATGGAGAAGATGATGAAAAATATAATGAGTATGAAACAAATGTGTAAAAAAGTTAAGGAGCTTGTGCCAGAAACGAGATTTGTAGCACGATATGAAGCAATAGATAAAGAACTGTCAAATCTTTTAAAACAATATCGAAATACATCATTTCTATATTTACTGGTCAGTAATTGGGAAAATAAAAAATGTATTATTTATGTAGGGAAAAGTATAAATCAGTATAATCGGATGCTGAACCACAAAAAGAAATATGAATATGATGAAATTTATTTATTCTATGTTCCGATGAGAATACAATCACAAGCAGAGAGCAGACTTATTGAGGAGTTGCATCCACTATATAATAAAGCTTGTAACGA